>Ga0335085_10000389_pt1 | contig 127575 bp, 113 predicted proteins | sample Lox_Sample_45_FD_206712 | JGI IMG/M metagenome (GOLD analysis project Ga0335085, IMG submission 206712) | Soil microbial communities from Loxahatchee National Wildlife Refuge, Florida, United States - Lox_Sample_4.5 | ecosystem: Environmental > Terrestrial > Soil > Wetlands | place: USA...
CGACTGTTCGGGTTCTCACCCCTTCCTCAAACCGAAGCGGAGAGCCTTGCTGAACGACGGCCTTTACGGCCTTGAATGACGTCGGTCTTCCGCTTCGTGTCTCTCTTTACCAGAAGCGTCATACAAGAATGACGGAAGGGGTCGCTCGCCGACATAAGTCCTAAAGCTTCTGAGCGATTGCCCACCCCAGCTCGGCGCTGATGCCGGCGCGGCGCCCGCGGTCGGCCGCATCGGGGGCGGACGCATTGCCCAGCTTCGCGCGCATAGCGATGCCCTGTGCGATCGAGGCGCCGCGGAAGAACGCGAACGCGACGAAGAAGTTCCAGTTCTCGATCTCCCTGCGGCCGGTACGCTTGCAGTAGGCCGCCAGGTACTCCTCTTCGGTCGGTATCCCGAGCTCCTTCAGATTCTTTCCGGCGAAGCTGCCCGTGTCGGCGTGCTCCGGGGGGTAGTGATAGCTCAGGCAATTCCATGCGAGGTCGGCGATCGGATGACCGAGGGTCGACAGCTCCCAATCCAGCACGGCAACGACGCGCGGTTCGGTCGGATGCAGGATGAGATTGCCGAGGCGGAAATCGCCATGCGCGATTCCGGTCTCATCCTTCTCGGGTATGTGATTGGCCAGCCAGTCCATCAGATGGTCCATCGCGGGAATCGGTTCCATCTCGGCGGCTTTGTACTGCTTGGTCCATCGCGCGACCTGCCGCGCGATGTACCCATCGGGGCGGCCGAATCCTTCCAGGCCGACCGCGCGATAGTCGACCTTATGCATCCGCGCCATCGTGTCGACCATCGAGTCATACACCGCGGCGCGATCGGCGGGTTTCAGCCCGGGCAGGATGGGCTCCATGATGATGCGGCCCGGCACAAAATCCATCACGAAGAACGCGGTGCCGATGACGGCGGAGTCTTCGCACAGCAGATGCGCGCGCGGTACCGGGACGTCGGTGTTCTCGAGCGCCTTGATAATGCGGTACTCGCGCTCGATCTGGTGCGCGGACTGCAGGAGAGTGCCGGGCGGCTTCTTGCGCATCACGTAGCGTGCGCCGCCCGCCTCGAGCAGGAAGGTGGGATTCGATTGCCCCGAGAGGAACTGCGAGACGACGAGCGGGCCGCGAAACGCCGCCATGTGATCGGCGAGATGGCGCTCCAGCGCGCGCTCATCGAAACGATGGTTCTCCCTAACCGGTGTAGTTAGTCCTTCAATGGGCATGTGACCGTTCTCCGAAACCCCGATCGCTTCCTTTGCCGTGAATGCTATGTCGTGCTACTCCCAAATCAGGTCCAAACTCAATTGCATCGCAAGGGCGGCGCAAGGGTCCGATGAAGCGTGAATCCCTTGAAGCCGTGGGGTGAGCGATATGATCAAAGCGACCGAAGAAACCCTCAACGTTGCAGGGGCCGAGCTCGTGATGGTCAAGGGCGGCAGTGGCAAGCCGCTGCTGATCCTGCATGACGAGCTGGGCTATCCGGGTTGGATGACCTGGAACGAAACGTTCGGGCATGACCGCACTCTACTAATCCCGCTCCAGCCCGGCTACGGAAAGACGCCCAAGCTCGAATGGGTGCGCAACTTCCGCGACCTGGCGGGCTTCTACTCGAACGTGGTGCGGGAGATGAAGCTGGATCCGATCGACGTGATCGGATTTTCGGCGGGCGGATTTATCGCGGCGGAGATGGCGGCGACCGACCCGAAGATCTTCTCGAAGATCGTGCTGGTCGCGCCGATGGGCATCAAGCCCGAGCAGGGCGAGATCATGGACATCTACCCGATCACGATTCGCACGCATCTGCGCGCCACGGTCGCAGACCCGGCCGGCACGCCGGAGTTTGCGAAAATCTACGGCGGCGAGATGACGGCGGAGCAGTTCGAGGCCTTCGAGGATGCGCGCGCGGAAAGCGCACGCATCAGCTGGGAGCCGTACATGCACAATCCCAGCCTGCCGCATCTGCTGCGCAGCATGAAAACTCCCACGCTGCTGGTGTGGGGATCGGCGGATCGGGTGGTGCCGCGGGGATGTATCGACGGATACAAGCAGGCGATTCCATCGGCGCAGGTCGCGATCATCGAGAACGTCGGGCATCGACCTGAAATCGAAAACTCCGCCGAGTTCGAACGCATAGTGGGCAAGTTCCTGGGGGCATAGGGGAGAGAGCCATGAAAGTAGGATATTTCACCGAACGTCCGGTCCGATGGGTTCCCGAAGAAGTCATTCTGAAAAACGGCGCGCACTTCGCGGTATCGAACAAGTATTTCGATCGCGAGAAGGCAGCTGACGATTACAACTACTGGATCGATGAGAACTGCTACGCCGAGGAACTCGGCTTCGACGTCGTCGCGCTGAACGAGCATCACGGGAACCCGTTCTGCATGGGCAGCGTGATGAACGTCGAGGCGGCGATCCTGGCGCGGCTCACCAAGAAGGCGCACATCCTGCTGATCGGAAACCCGCTGCCGGTGTTGAAGCACCCACTGCGGATGGCCGAGGAGCTGGCGGAGATCGATCTGATCTCGCGCGGGCGCTTGATCACCGGATGGGTGCGCGGAGCGGGCAGCGAGCAGTTCTTCAACAACGCGAACCCGGCGTACAACCGCGAGTACTTTGAAGAGGCACACGATTTCATCGTGCAGGCGTGGACCAAGCCGGGACCGTGGCGCTACGAGGGCAAGCATTTCCACTATCGCCACGTGAACCCGTGGGCCCTGCCCTACCAGAAGCCGCATCCGCAGATGTGGATTCCGGGCACGCTCAGCCCCGAGACGGTGCTGTGGTGCGCGCAGCATGGGTATCCGTACTTCGGACTCGGCACCGCACTCGCGGCGACCTGCGACCTGTGGGAGTACTACGCCGACGAGGCGCAGAAGCAGGGTTACCAGGCAGGTTCGGAGAACTTCGGCTACCTGGTGCCGACGTTCGTGGCCGAAACCGATGAGAAGGCGCAGGAACTCGGAAAGGGCTTTCTGTTCGGCGGTGGCCAGAACACTTTCGCGCGTCCGGAGCATACGCTCCCACCGGGGTACAATTCGAAAGATGCTATCCGGCGCCTGGCGAAGCAGCCGCAGGGAAGCTGGCTGGGCGTCAGCGGCGACAAGCTGAAAGCGGCGAGGACCGAGGAAAGGAAAGAGATCGACGCAGAGGAGATCCATCGCAAGCTTCTGCCAGGCTACGAGCGCGCGCAGAAACAGCATCAGTTTGTCATCGGCAGCCCGAAGACCGTGATCGAGAAACTGAAGACGATCATGAAGGTGCTGCGTCCGGGATCGATCGTGGTGTTCAACGTGCAGGGACCGGTCAGCAACCAGGATCGCCAGAACAGCATGCGGCTGATGGCGAAGGAAGTTGCGCCGGCGCTCAAGGATTTTGCGAAGACGATTGATTTGGTCGATGCGATCACGCGTCCGCCGAAGCAATCGAAGATCCAGGCGGGAACGAAGCGCGCGCCGGTGTCGGACAAAGGTCCGCTGAAGGAGTTGGGGCTGCTGTCCTAAGCCCTCTCCCTGCGGGGAGAGGACGGAGCCATCTTTTCGGCTCCGGGTGAGGGACCTTGCTCGGAGCGAGGCTTTGCTTCGCGCGACTAAGGAATCCCGCCGGCCCGTTCGGTGATTTGGGGGGAAGCGATCGCTGTACCGCGAGCGCAGTACCACTCCCTAACCCTCTCCTTGGAAAGGAAAGGGAATCAGGAGCGGGCGATCAGGATGCCGAGGTCGCTGGAAACCGGGATGCCGTTGTGGGTGGTGATTTCGCGGTCCAGTTCGGCGCGTAGCTTTTCGAGGAGATTGGGCGGGATGCGGCGCATCCTGGCGGTCGAGAGGAAGTAATCGATCACCGGTTGCGATTCCGTCACGTGCATCGAGCTCTGATAGCGGCGGACTTCCACGTTGGCAAAGGCTGTCTTTAGTTGATCGTAGCCTGTCTCGAGGCCGAAGCGTTCTGAGGCGCCGGTGACGCGGCTGGGGCCGAAGATGCGCGCGGCGATGTCGCGCAGCTCACGCATGTGCGCGCGGCCCATCGTCGAGGCATACAGAGTTCCACCCTCGCGCAGCACTCGTTTGATTTCCTTGAACGCGGTTGGGCGATCGTCGACGTGGTAGAGCATCAGCATCGCTACGACCACATCGAAGCTGCACTCCTTGAACGGCAGCACCGCCGCATCGAGCTGGCAAAAGTTGGCCGCGCCAGCTTTGCTCCCGAGGTTAGCGCGCGCCTCTCGCACCATCCCGACAGAGAAGTCCGACACCACGATGGTCTTATCGGCGGGCAGTCGATCGGTATTCTGCTGCCACAGGGATCCCGGACCGCATCCGAGTTCGAGAATTGCCGAGACGCGCGAAAGATCGAACTGGTCGAAGACCCATCGATAGAAGCTGTAGCGATTCGCGCCGAAGCGCGCGTGCAGCGCGGTCCGCTTTCTGAAGTTGCTGGAGTCCTTGTATTGCTCTTTCAGAGCCGCGCGAGCCTGGCTCGCGGGCAGGACGACTCGCTTTGCTTCTGCCATGTATGTGCATTGTCTCACGTTGCGAAATTGGAATCATGTCGGTGGATTATTCCCATACCACTCGTTCAATTGACTTGCCGTACCTATTAGCCTTCCTGTATGAAGGAATTAGCTGCGGTGACAGGCGCGCCGACGGCAGAGGAGAAGTTTGATGGCTGAGTTCGATATTCAAATCAAAGGTGGAACCGTTGTCGACGGAACGCGGGTCCCTCGCTATCGCGCGGATGTCTTTATCAAAGACGGCAAGATCGCGCAGATCGGAGGACGCGCCGCGGGCTCGGCGAAGAAGGTGATCGATGCCGACGGGCTGATCGTGGCGCCCGGCTTCGTCGACCTGCATACGCATTACGATGCGCAAATCCGCTGGGACCCGTATTGCACCATCTCCGGGTGGCACGGCGTCACCTCGGTGGTGCTGGGCAACTGCGGTTTCGGCTTCGTGCCGGTTAAGCCGGAATTCCGCGAGCGCTCGATGCTCACGATGACGCGGACCGAGGCCATTCCCTACGACGCGATGAAGAAGGGGATGAACTGGGATTGGGAAACGATCCCGCAGTACATGGATTCGCTGGAGCGCGCCCCCAAGGGCATCAACTGCATCCAGTACCTCCCGACCGCATCGCTGATGACCTACGTGATGGGCCTCGATGCGGCCAAGACGCGGCCCGCCACCGAGAAGGAGCGCGCGGAGATGGCGCGCCTGCTCGCGGAGGGCATGGATGCGGGCCTGTGCGGATTTTCGATCCAGCGGCTGGGGCCGGACTCGACGCAAGCCGACTTCGACGGCTCGCCGATGGTCACCGACACGATGTGCGATGAGGACATCCTGAATCTGGCGCGCGTGCTGCGCGACCGCGACGAGGGCTTCATCCAGATCACGCAGGCGACCGGCAAGATCAAGGACGACCTCAACTTCCTCGAAATTCTCGCCGCCGAGGCGAAGCGGCCGATCCTGCACAACGTGATCGCGCCGGCGCGCAAGGACCCGAAGCCGCATCAGCGCAGCCTCGCGTGGCTCAAGCGCTGCCGCGAGAAGGGGCTGCCGATCTTCGGACAGACGGCGACGTTCCGCACCGGCTTCGCGTTTACGCTGGAGAACTGGAACCTCTACGACGCGAGCCCGGCGTGGCGCGCGGTAACGACAGGCAGCACCGAAGAAAAGATCCGCAAGATGAAGGACCCCGAGCTGCGCGCGGCGATCAAGCGGGAGCACGACGACGTCAGCCGCAAGCTCGAAGTGATCCAGGCGGGAGTGGGCGGCAAGCTGCGCTACCTGATGGTGCAGTGGGTGAACGAAAATCCCGCGCTGGAAAAGTACGTCGGAAAATCAGTCGGCCAGATCGCGATGGAAGAGAAGAAGCACGAGGTCGATGCGATGCTCGACCTGGCGATCGCGGGCGACCTGAAAGTCGAGTTCCTGGGACCGAATCGCGGATTCAACGTCGATTACTACGACGAGATGATGAACAACTCGCCGTACACGATCCCCGGCGTGTCGGACGGCGGCGCGCATACCAAGTTCTTCAACGGCGGCGCGTACACGACCGACTTCCTGAAGTGGCTGGTGCGCGACGAAAAGCGCATCACGCTGGAAGAAGCGCACTATCGCCTCTCCGCGCTGCCGGCGCACGCGGCGGGATTCCGCGATCGAGGGATGCTGCGCGAGGGATTGGCGGCGGACGTGGTCGTCTACGACCTGGACGGGCTCTCGGTGGAGCCGGACTGGGTTGGTGAGATCGTCCACGATTTTCCGGGCGGCGAATGGCGACGCGTGCAGCATGCGCGCGGCTACAAGGCGATCATCTGCAACGGCGAGCAGACCTGGGACGAGGGCAAGTGCACGGGCGCGACCCCGGGCAAGTTGCTGCGCCACGGGCACGCGTAAGCCGAGACAGGGTTTCGAAAACAGAGGCCGGAGGGCAATCGCTCTCCGGCCTTCTCTTTTTCCACGTCGTCGTTCAGGCGCCTTTGGGCGGCACCGAACCGCCAAGCAAAACGTTCAACCCTTCGGACATCGTGGGATGCGGGAAGATCGCGTCGCGCAGAACCGTGTATGGCAACCCGCCAACCATCGCGGTCTGCACTGCCGCGGCCTGTTCATTGGCTTCGTAGCCGAACGCGGTGAACCCGATGATCTCGTCGCTGTTCTTGCCGATGAGCATCTTCATGAGGCCGCGCGGCTCCGAGACGGTCCGGGTGCGAAGCACCGCAGCCATCGGCATCTTCACCAGCCGATAGTCGATTCGATCGCGGCGCGCCTCGGTTTCGTTGCGGCCCACGCGCGCGAGTTCCGGATCGGTAAACATGCAGAACGGGATGAGACGATCGCGCGTGTTGCGATTGCCGCCGTTCAGGTTCCCATAAACGATACGGAAATCATCCTCGGCCACGTGAGTGAACTGCGGGCTGCCCGCGCAATCGCCCATCGCCCAGATGTTGTCGCTGGTGGTTTCGAGCCGATCGTTGACCTTGACGAAGCCGTGCTCATCGAGCTGAACGCCGGTCACATCGAGGCCGATTCCCTCGGTGTTGGCCTTGCGGCCGGTCGCGACCAGGAGATCGGTTCCCTCGATGGCGCGGCTTCCGTGCGAATCATTGATGTGGACCGTGACGCGATTGCCGGAGCGTCCTTCCACCTTGCTGACCCGGGTTCCGAGGAGCACTTCGATTCCCTCTTCAACGAATAGATCGTGGAGAATCGCGGTCACGTCCGGATCTTCGCGGGCGGCGAGCTGAGGGCCGGCTTCGATCACGGTCACTTTCGAGCCGAGCCGGCGCATCGCCTGCGACAACTCGAGACCGACGTAGCCACCGCCGAGCGCGATGAGATGGTCGGGAAGCCGTTCGAGATCAAGAAGCCCCACGTGAGTAATCGGATCTACCTCCTCGATACCCGCTATGCGCGGGATTGCTGCACGCGAACCGAGATCGAGAAATACCCGATCGCCCTGGATGGTTCTTTTGCCGCCGGCCTTGAGATCGATTTCGACCGTTCGCGGCGCGACGAAGCGCGCGGCGCCCATGATTAGTTCCGCGCGGCTAGCCAGGGTGCGATCGACGTGCATCTGATGGAGGCCTTCGACCATCAGGCGCTTGCGATGCTGCACGGCTTTCATGTCGACCTTGAGCGGGCCGGTTTGCAGGCCGAACTCCGCGCCGCGTCGCGCCAGCGATGCGACCTTGGCGGAATAGATAAAGTTCTTGCTGGGCAAGCAGGCGACGTTGGGGCAAGCTCCTCCGAGGGCTCCCCGCTCAACCAGTGCCACGTGCCGGCCAGCGCCACCCATGGTCCAGGCCATCAGCTTGCCGGCTCCTCCGCTTCCGATGACGAGGTTTTCGATCTTTTCGATGTCAGGCATGTCCAACTACCTCCAGTGCAACAAAGGTTTTGGATCGCGAATTCTACTGCGCTAGCTTCGCGGTGAGGTGAAAATTTCGCTTAGTGCCGGGACAAGGCGATCGTAGATCAAAGTCACTCACTCGCGCCACGAGAGACCAGGCGGGGAAGGTTGCTGCTCCTGATTCCCTTCAGGGCGGAGAAAGACATTATGGTTTGTTATCGCCGTGATTATCGATCGCCTCATCGAAAAATTGGGCTGAGACTGCGTTTCCCTTGCACCATTGCGGCTGGCTTGCTTCCCTCTACATAGCCTCCGGTTCATCAATGCCAATTCGAGTAGCGCTGCATCACAAGACGGAATATCGATACGACCGTCTGGTGACGCTTTCGCCGCAGACCGTGCGCCTGCGGCCCGCGCCGCATTGCCGCACGCCCATCACCGCATATTCACTCAAGATCGAGCCGCGCGATCACTTCATCAACTGGCAGCAGGATCCGCAGAGCAACTATCTCGCGCGCCTGGTGTTTTCGAATCCGACGCGGATCTTCTCGGTGGAAGTGGATCTGATCGCGGAGATGTCGGTGATCAACCCGTTCGATTTTTTTCTCGAACCAAGCGCCGACAAGTTTCCGTTTTCATACGAACCCGAGCTTCGCAAGGAACTTATGCCGTTTCTCGAGGCGCTGCCCGCGGGGCCAAAGCTGCGCGCCTTCCTGGTCGGAATCGACACCGCCCCGCGCAGAACGGTCGACTTCCTGGTCGCCCTGAACCAGAAGCTTCAGCACGCAGTCCGATACGTCATCCGGCTCGAACCCGGCGTGCAGAGCTGCGAAGAAACGCTGACGCTTGGGAGCGGCTCGTGCCGCGACAGCGCGTGGCTGCTCGCGGAGATCCTGCGCAACCTCGGGCTCGCCGCGCGCTTCGTCTCGGGCTATCTCATCCAACTCAAGCCCGACGTCAAACCACTCGACGGGCCGGAAGGCCCTACAGCAGATTTCACCGACCTCCACGCGTGGACCGAAGTCTACCTGCCGGGAGCAGGTTGGATCGGCCTCGACCCGACTTCGGGGCTGTTCGCGGGCGAAGGCCATATTCCGCTCGCGACCAGCCCTGAGCCGTCATCCGCGGCGCCGATCACAGGTTCGGTAGGTCCGTGCGAAGTCGAGTTTTCCCATGAAATGAAAGTGACGCGGGTGCACGAAGACCCGCGCGTGACGCTGCCATACACCGAAGACCAATGGGCTCGCATCTACGAGCTCGGCTTCCAGATCGATCGCGAGATAGCTGCCGGAGATATCCGTCTGACGATGGGCGGTGAGCCCACGTTCGTGTCGATCGACGACATGGACGGCGCCGAATGGAACATCGCGGCGCTCGGACCCGAAAAACGCCGGCTCAGCGAGCAGCTGCTCGCGCGCCTGTGCGATCGTTTCGCGCCGGCCGGACTGCTCCACTATGGACAGGGCAAATGGTATCCCGGCGAGCAAATCCCGCGCTGGGCGCTCAGTTGCTACTGGCGCAAGGACGGCGTTCCGATGTGGCACGACCGCGCACTGATTGCGCGCTCGGGCGACGCCACGTCGTTTGGACCGCTCGATGCGCAACGCTTCGCGGAAACCCTGGCGCGCCGGTTGGGCGTCGATCCCGGGTACGCGAACGCGGCGTTTGAAGATCCGCTGCACTATCTGCAGCGCGAGCGCCAACTGCCGATCAATGTTGACCCGGTCGAGAATCGTCTCGAAGATGCCGCCGAACGCGAACGCGTGCGCCGCGTCTTCGAGCGCGGGCTGAACACTCCCGTGGGCTTCGTGCTGCCGCTGCAGCGAGGATGGGGCAAGAGCGGACCGGAATGGCAGACGGGACTCTGGATGCTGCGCGGGCAGCACCTCTACCTGCTTCCCGGCGATTCTCCCGTCGGGTTGCGGCTGCCGCTCCCCAGTCTGCCCTGGGTGGCGCCATCGGAAGCGCCGCCGCTCTTCACCGTCGACCCGATGGTGAATCGCGGGGGGCTGCCGACACCACAACGCATCTCGCCTTCCGATCCACGCCTGCAATCGCGCCGCGGCGATGAGCACGATCGCGCCCCGGGAATCGGCGAATCCGCCCCGTGGATCGTTCGCACTGCGCTGTGCGTCGAGCCGCGGGACGGCATCCTGCATGTCTTCATGCCGCCGCTCACTTCGATTGAAGACTACCTGGATTTGCTCGCCGCGATCGAAGACACGGCAGCTCATCTGAAGACGCCGGTCGCGATCGAAGGCTATCCTCCCCCGCCGGACTACCGGATCAATCGATTGTCGGTGACGCCTGACCCGGGCGTTATCGAGGTCAATATCCATCCGGCGCGCGATTGGTCCGAACTCTCCCAAATCGTGACCGCGCTTTACGACGATGCGCGTGCGTGCCGGCTCGGCACCGAGAAATTTCAGCTCGACGGGCGCCACGCGGGCACCGGGGGCGGAAACCATTTCGCGCTCGGGGGTGCGACTCCGTCCGACAGTCCATTTCTGCGCCGGCCGGATCTTTTGCGCAGCATGCTTGGCTACTGGGTCAACCATCCTGCCCTCTCCTACATGTTCTCGGGCATGTTCATCGGGCCAACCAGCCAGGCGCCGCGGATCGACGAAGCACGCCGGGACAGCATCTACGAACTCGAGATCGCGTTCAGCCAGATTCCCGACAACGGCGACACGTATTGTCCGCCGTGGCTGGTGGACAGGATCTTTCGCCACATCCTGGTGGACGTGACGGGCAACACGCATCGCGCGGAATTCTGCATCGACAAGCTCTACTCTCCCGATACATCGTCGGGACGGCTGGGCCTGCTCGAAATGCGGGGATTCGAAATGCCGCCGCATCCGCGCATGAGCCTGGTGCAGCAGCTCCTGGTGCGCGCGCTGGTCGCGTGGTTCTGGCGCGAGCCATACCGGATTGGGCCGACGGACTGGGGCACCGAACTTCACGACCGATTCATGTTGCCCTACTTCGTCGCCAGCGATTTTCGCGGGGTACTCGAAGATCTCGGCAGGGCGGGCTATCGCTTCGACGGTGACTGGTTCGCACCCCATTTCGAGTTTCGCTATCCGGTGTTCGGACGGGTGAGTTACGCAGGGATTGAACTCGAACTGCGCCAGGCGACGGAACCGTGGTATGTCCTCGGCGAGGAACCCGCCGGAGGCGCGACGGCGCGCTACGTCGATTCATCGGTGGAGCGGATCCAGGTCAAGGTCGACGGACTCACGGGAGATCGTTTCGTGGTGACCTGCAACGGACGGCGCCTGCCGCTGCATTCGACGGGGGTGCGAAGCGAATGGGTTTGCGGCGTGCGCTATCGCGCGTGGCAACCGCCCTCGTGCCTGCATCCGACCATCCCGGTGCATACACCGCTGGTTTTCGATCTGCTGGATACGTGGACCGGCCGGTCAATCGGAGGGTGCACCTATCACGTGGCGCATCCGGGGGGCCGCCACTACGAAGCCTTTCCGGTCAACGCCAACGAAGCTGAGGCGCGCCGCGCAGCGCGGTTCTTTCCGTTCGGCCATACTCCCGGCCCGATGCGAACGCCCGCACGCGAGCTGAATTCCCAGTTTCCGATGACACTGGATTTGCGCCGCGCGCAAGGCATTTTCGCGCCGGATAACTATTAGCGGCGCGCTCCATCTTCGCTATTCTCGATCCAGTGGCTCAGCCGTTCCATCCGATGAACCCGGCCGAGGTCCGCAAGGATACCTCGTCGGGAAGGCCTTATCGTCCGGGCGCGGGTTTCTTCGATGAGATGCTGGCGGATGACGGCCAGGTTCGCGCGCATTGGCGCACGCTGATCGAATCGGTCGCCGCGATGGGGCCCGACGGCCTGTCGGGGCGATGGCAGGAAGGCCGCCGGCTCATCCGCGACAACGGCGTCACCTACAACGTCTACGGCGATCCGCGCAGTACGGATCGCCAGTGGCCGCTGGATCCGATTCCGATGGTGATCGAGCCGCGGGAGTGGACCGCGATCGAAAATGCGATGCGCCAGCGCGCCACGCTGCTCAACGCGATCCTCGCGGACATATACGGCCCGCAACGGCTGCTGCGCGACGATATATTTCCGCCCGAGCTCGTGTTCCGTCATCCGAATTTCCTGCGCGCGTGCTGTGACGTGCCGGCGCCGCAGGGCATCTACCTTCACAACTACTGCGCGGATCTCGCGCGTTCGCCCGATGGGCAATGGTGGGTGATCGGCGATCGCACGCAGGCGCCTTCCGGCGCGGGTTATGCGCTCGAAAATCGGCTGGTCTCGCAGCGCGTACTGCCTGACGTATTTCGCGCGACGCACGTGCGCCGGCTCGCCGACTATTTCCAGAGCTATCGCAACATGCTGCGCAACCTGGCGCCCCACAATCGCGACAATCCCCGCATCGTGCTGCTGACGCCCGGCCCATACAACGAAGCGTATTTCGAGCATGCGTTCCTGGCGCGCTACCTCGGCTTCACCCTGGTCGAGGGAGGCGATCTGACGGTTCGCGGCCAGTCGGTATTTCTCAAGACGCTGGGCGGACTGCTGCCGGTAGATGTGATCGTTCGCCGCCAGGATGACAGCTTCTGCGACCCCGCCGAATTGCGCGATGATTCCGTCCTGGGCGTGCCCGGACTGGTGCAGGCGATTCGCGCGGGAAACGTCGCGATCGCAAATTCTCTCGGCACGGGGCTGCTGGAATCGCCCGCGCACGCGGCGTTCCTGCCCACCCTCTGCAAACACATCCTGGGCGAAGAGCTGAAGATGCCGACCGTGGCGACGTGGTGGTGTGGCGAGGAAGATGCACTCAAGTACGTCGCCGAAAATATCTGGCGCCTCGTCATCAAGCCCACGCTCCCGGATGCGCGCCGGCCGCCGCTGTTCGGTGCGCGTCTTTCGCCGCAGCGACGCGAACAATTGATCGAAGATATTCGGCGCTCGCCGGCCGACTATGTCGCGCAGGAACAGGTGGCGCTCTCTACCGTGCCGGTGCTCGAACAGGGCGAGATGGAACCGCGGCATATGGTGCTGCGGGTTTACGTGAGCGCGAGCGGCGGCTCGTACGTGCTGATGCCGGGCGGACTAACGCGCGTCACTTCCTCGCTCGATACCCTGGTCGCTTCGATGCAGCACGGCGGCGGCAGCAAGGACACGTGGGTGCTTGGCGATGGGCCCACATCGCAGACCACGCTGATGCGACCGACCGCGGCGCCGCTGGAAGTGAGCCGCGCGACGTTCGAGTTGCCGAGCCGCGTGGCGGACAACCTGTTCTGGCTGGGGCGCTACGTCGAGCGGGTGGAATTCGCGGTGCGGATCACGCGCGCAGTTCTCGCGCGTATCAACCAGGAATCCGACAGCGCGAGTGCCGCCGGAATCAACGCCAGCGTACGCATCCTGGCCGCGCTGGGGCATCTGCCGCCCGAGGCCGCGGCATGGGGCAACGGGCGCATCTCGTCGGATCGCGACCTGATGCTGGAGCGCGAGATTGTCGCGATGATCCATGACTCGAGCGAAAAGACCAGCCTCGGATGGACGCTCGAACAATTGCGGCGTGTCGCATACCTGCTGCGGGATCGCTTCTCGGCAGATGCGTGGCGGATTCTTAACCGCTTCGATCGCCAGTTTGCCCGCACACAGCCGCGAGAGCCGCTGCGCACGGGTAGGACGCTGAACCTGCTGGACGATGCGATCGCGACGTTGTCGGCATTCGGCGGCCTGGTGCTGGAAAGCATGACGCGCGGCGACGGATGGCGCTTCCTGGAAATCGGGCGGCGGCTGGAGCGCGCGCTGCAGATGGTGGAATTGCTGCGTCACGGACTGAGCGTGAAAACCGGCGACGAGAGCGGCGCGCTCACGGCGATGCTGGAGATAGCGGACAGCTCGCTGACCTATAGATCGCGCTACCTGACTTCGACGCAGCCGGACCTGGTGCTGGATTTGCTGCTGCTCGATGAAGCAAACCCGCGCTCGGTCGCGTTCCAGCTCGAGCATCTGCGCGACTACGTCGAAGCCTTACCCAAGCGCACGACCAGCGCGCGGATGTCACCGGAATGGCGCGTCGCAGTGAAACTGCTCTCGGCGGTGGAACTGGCGGACGCCTCGGAGCTGATAAATCGCAACGCAGCGGGAGAGCGCGGCGATGCGGAAGCATTCCTGGTCTCGCTCGCCGATGGACTTCGCGCGCTCTCGGAGACGATCTCGCGCGACTACTTCGATCACACCATCGCATCGCGGCAAATGGCGGCACCATGATTCTGCGCGCCACTCACTCGACCACCTACTCGTACGCGGACACGGTTTCGATCTGTTACACCGAAGCGCGGCTCGTGCCGCGCACGACACACGGCCAGACCCCGATCGAGCACGAACTGGTTATCGATCCGGAACCCGACTCGACCCTGCTGCGGACCGATTTCTTCGGCAATTCAGTCGCGGCATTTTCGGTACAGCAACCGCATCACGTGCTCAAGATAACTTCACGGAGCATCGTCGAGACCCGCGACATCGAGCAGATTCATCCGGGCCTTACGCCGCCGTGGGAACAGGTGAAAGCTGCCGTGGAGCGGCATGACACCGAAGACACCTTCGAGGCGTTCCAATTCATCTTCGAATCGCCGCGCGTCGCGTGCCTGCCCGAATTCGCCGAGTACGGGCGGCCGTCATTTGCCGCCGGCGTTCCGCTACTCGAAGGCGCGCTCGACCTGTGCCGGCGCATCCACGCTGACTTCAAGTACAACACCGCGGCAACTACCGTCTCGACCCCGGTCGGAGATGCGCTTCGGGAGCGTCACGGTGTATGCCAGGACTTCGCGCACGTCATGATCGCGTGCCTGCGATCGATCGGGCTGCCGGCCCGCTACGTCAGCGGGTATTTGATGACCGGCGAAGATGCGGTCGGCGCGGGAGCATCGCATGCGTGGGTGTCGGTGTATTGCCCGCGGTTTGGATGGCTTGACCTCGATCCGACCAACAATGTCATGCCATCCAGCAAGCACATCACGCTCGGATGGGGCCGCGACTATTCAGATGTGCCGCCGGTGAAGGGCGTGGCGCTGGGCGGGGGAGAGCAGACGATCACGGTCGAGGTGATGGTGACGCCTACATTGTCGGAAACGACCACGTAAGTTCTCCTCCCGGAGAGAGAGTCCGGTGCGCCGCGAGCCACCCTCTCCCTGCGGGAGAGGAACTTTAGACGGTCAAGACACCCAAGCCGGGGAGCATCGCTTTACGGCCTTTTCTTTGCCTCAGGTCGCAGTTTGAGACGCACAGATAATCTTTTGGAGACGCTGAATAAACGCCCGCGTAGCACGCATGGGAGCCGGCTTCTAGCATCTGCTGACGTGTCCAGGCCACGGAAAGGGTTCGGAATGCGTCAGCCTCAACCATCATTCTTGCGGTACCGGCAATTGCTGGCCGGCATCGCGATGACAGCCTTGCTTTGTGTGGGTTCATCGGGATGCGGAGGGAGCAGCGGCGGTGGTGGTGCGCCGCCCCGAGCGCCATCGGAGGCGCTGGTAGTGGGCTCGCCGAGCGGTCCCATCTATGACGAGTTGGCAAACGCTTACCACATCACCCCGGGCACAGGGACGGAGGCGAGCACGGGTTTCGATGTACTGATTTATGATGGGGAAACGGTCACCCCCGAGCAGATCGAGAGCTTCGCGACGACAAATAACTTCCTGTTGACCGGCAAAATCCTGGTGGTCCTGAACCCCACCCAGGCTGACCGCCAGGCGCTCGAGGAGGTAACCGGGGTCGCGGCGTTGGTCGATTCACCCGCGCTGGCCGTGTTCAACGGATATTCCAACGATGCGTTGTTGCAGACCGCCAACATGGTCGACTTTCCCACCTCTTCCGACGAGGACCCTATCCCGGCATCTGACTCCGAAGATTCGACCGGCGCGTCAGAATCGGCACAGGCGTCGGCGCCCGGGGGAGACGTGGACGTAGACAGCGCGACACTTCGGGCCCGAACGAATCAGTGGCGCAAGCTGTACGAGAGCAAATACATGGAGACACGCCGGACGCTGGGAACGCTGTCCGGGATCGCTCCCGCGCAATTCGCGGCGGCGGCTGTCGATGACGGCAGCGCGACACCGGCGCCGAATTCGGCGGAATCCACCGCGAGCAACATGGAGTTGGATGATTTCCTTTCGCCGTCTCCGCAACTGCCGCCGGCGCAGGGATCGCAGTTTCTGACCGCGCAGCCCTTCTTCCACTACCTCACCAGGACACTGAATCTGCAAAGCATCTACTTTCAGCCGCGTTTCGACTACAACTTCTATTTCACGCAAGCGATCTCCAACAGGTTCCCCGTGCCGCGCGGTCTTTGTACCTTTCTGCCGGACCTGGCGCAGTTCATCGGCAACCGCTTCACGACTTCCACGACGCTCAACGTTGAGACGGCAACCTATCGTCTCCTGCAAAAGCCAACCGGCGGCACCTCATATAATCACGAGATCGTCGCACGTCATTGGATCCAGTCGGTCCCCAACATTTCCACCGATTCGCCGGTGACCGAAAGAGTCAGCTACTGCAACGCCCGCCTGCAACGTGGCGGCACTTATGAATGCATTCCGGACGGCTTTGGCTGCAACGCGTTTCTCGAGGACTATCCGTTGAAGTCGATGCGCGGATTCAATGCCCAACTTACCAGCAGCTACAGCTGGGACCCGGTATCGACCTCGCAGCTCACCCTGCTGAGCGCTCTGCCGGAAGCGGAAAACAAGGACTCCAAGGTCAAAAGCTCGCAAAGCTACGATCGCACCGTGTCATGGTCCATACAGGGAGCCGTCAAAGCAAAGGTCGGCATCAAGACAAAAGGAGGCTCGGGTCCGAAAATAGGCCCGAACGTCGGCGTCAGTTTTTCGGGCCGCTACGGAGAGACGGAAAAATGGCATTGGTCGGAGGACCTCACGACTTTCATAAAGGATTGGGAGGTGAAAACGCCGGTGACCACGCCACAGGCCAGCAACTTCGATTTCTTCGCTCAAACCGGTGTCAACAACCAGGCAAACCTGGTTGCGTTTTCGAATACTCCCGCGGATCCAGAGAACCCCGCGCCGTTGAGTTTCGACCCCAAAGAGCTAACCGGCTTGCAGCAATCAAGGCTGGTGCAGCGGGACGATAGCGACTGGAGCACCAAGTTCACGGGTCTGCTGCCCGCGGGCCAGGCGACTCTCAATGCGTCTCTCACGATGAATTACGGAGAGGTCTATAACCTTTACACCTCGGTGTCCGCCCTTTCCGCGGGCCTGTACACCTACGGGACACTCCATCCGTTCACGGTCAACATACCGATAGGGATCGATTTCTCGGTGGCGATCATGCGGCCGCCGTTGCCCGCGACGTGGACGGTCAGCACCGAGCTGAATACTACGGCGATAAACGGTTACTTTCCGATCACCGGCACGGTCACACTGGATGAGCCGCTCGATATCAACACCGTGATTCTGCTGGGCGCGCAACTTGAACCTTCGGGAAACTCCTTCATCCCGACGGCAAGCGTGATCCAGGACCTGCCGCTTAGCCTGACGATATTTGCCGGACAGACGACCGGGACGTTCACCGCGCGAGCGCGGCGAGTGGGGTCTCCATACAACGTTCAGTTCTATGGCTTCCAGACCCAAGGGGAGCAGGCGGGAGACGGGGGTCAGACAGTACCCGCGCGTTGAGAATGGTCAGGCAGCGGGGGAAAGGCCGGGAGGCAATAGCTTTCCGGCCTTTTTCTTTCCTGAAAAGATCCGATTCTTTTCGGGCAAAGAACTCAGCCGCCGCCTAGCGGCAATCGGTATGCCTTTGCGGCCGTGCCGTGAAATAGAGCGGCCTTTTCTTCGACGTTGAATCCCGCCGCAATCTTCTTGAAGGCGTTCCACAGCACGGCGTATGAGCACGAGGCCTTGTCGACCGGGAAGTTGCTTTCGAACATGCAGCGTTGGGGGCCGAACTTGTCGATGCAGTGCAGGTAGTAGTCGCGGGTCGTCGCGACGAGTTCATCGGAGGTCGCGGGCTTTGGCCGCTTGTGCCAGCCGAAGCCGTTGACCGGCATGTTGATTCCGCCGAGCTTGGCGACGACGTTGTGGCATTTCGCCAGCTCCGTGATGTCCTTCTTCCACTGCGGAAAGATCTCCGCCTGCTTGCCTTCGTATGGTCCGATGCCGAGCGGGCCGCCGAAGTGATCGAAGACAATCGTCACGCCGGGGAAAGCCTGCGCGAGTTTGGTCAACGCGGGAATCTGATGATGATAGTTCCATGCATCGAAGCTGAGGCCCAGTTCACCCAGCTTCTTGAAGCCTTCGCGAAAATTCTTTTCGCCGTAGAGATCGGGTGGAGGATTGGTGTGCGACTTGCGGATGTCGGGACTCTTGTCGAATGCCGCTGCATGGCGGATTCCGCGGAAGCGCGGCGAGGCGGCCATGTGCGCCTGCAGGACGGTCTCGACCTCGGCCCCCAGCATCAGGTCGGCGAAGCTGACGATTCCCAGGCACGCGCGCGTCGCGCCATAGCGGCCACTGGCGCTTTGTGCCGCGATGCCATTGACGAACTCGGTCTCGCCGATCGGCTTGAGCGCGCGCGGACCTTCGGCGCGATACATCGAGCCGCATTCGACGAACACGGTGGCGATTACCTTGTGGCCCGAGCCGGTGTCTTGCAGGAGTTCATCGAGGAAGTAGCGGCTGGTGGGAAAGTCCCAGAGGTGATGGTGTGGGTCGACGATGGGGAGATCGGGTTCCAGGATTGGTTCTGTAACTTGCGCCAGCCATACTTCGCGTTCGTTGGTTGCCATGGATGTTCCTCGCTATGGGCAATGTCGATCGGCGACGGTAAATTGGCAAGCGAAAAAACAGGACACAGGCTAAAGCCTGTGCCCCCAGGAGTTTGGCGGACTTGCGATAGTCTGATTAGACGATGCCGCGCGGGCATCTTCCACCAAGGATCGTACGATGGCGAAAATTCCGATTCCCCAGGGTGAATTCTGCAGCATCCGCTCCGGCATGACGATCCACTACCACGAGGCGGGCAAGGGCGAGCCGGTCATTTTCCTGCACGGCAGCGGGCCGGGCGCGAGCGGTTACAGCAACTTCAAGGGGAACTATCCCGAATTTGCCAAGCATGGTTTTCGTGCGATCGTTCCCGACCTTCCGGGATTTGGGCTGTCGTCCAAGCCGGAGGACGCGCAGTACGTACTCGACTTCTTTGTCGAAGCGATACACGGGCTCGTCACCAAGCTGGGAATCGAGAAATGCGTGCTGCTCGGAAATTCGCTGGGCGGCGCGATCGCGCTCAAGTTCACCCTCGACTATCCCGCGATCGTCAGCAAGCTAATCCTTATGGCGCCGGGTGGGCTGGAGGACTTGCCGGCGTACATGGCAATGGAAGGCATCCAGAAGATGATTCAGGTGTTCACGGTGGGGCCGATGGACATGGAGGCGATGCGCAAGCTGCTGAGTCTCCAGCTCTACGATCCCACGATCATCACCGATGAGTTGCTGGCGGAGCGCGTGGGAGTCTGCGAGACGCAGCCGCGCACGGTGCTGACGACGATGCGCGTGCAGAACATGGAGAATCAACTGGGCGACATCAAATGCCCGGTGCTCGGCTTCTGGGGCACCAACGATCGCTTCAATCCATCGACGGGCGCGGCGAAGATCGTCGAGCGATGCCCACAGGCGCGGGTGCTGCTACTGAATCGATGCGGGCATTGGGTGATGGTGGAGCATCGGGATTTGTTTAATCGGACCTGCATCGATTTTCTGCGGCACGGCTAGAACGACACAGGCTAAAGCCTGTGCTCCTCAGATTATTCGCCGACGGCAGTGTTCAGGTCTGTCACTGCTTCAGCGAATTCTTCCATGAATTCCTGCACTACTGTGCGGCACGATTTTACGCTGTGCACCAGGCCTACGCCCTGGCCTACGAAGTAGGTCACCAGTTCTCGCGCCTTCTTATTGCCCTTCTCCGCGGCTAGTTGGGCGGCCGCGAGGGTCGGCTCGCTGACGAGGCTCTGCATCGGCATCGGCAATGGGCCCGGGCTTTCTGGCCCTTCCCATGCATCGGTGAATGCGGAGCGCAATTGGCGCGTCGGCTTTCCGGTTCGGCACCGGGAGCGCACGGTGTCGCGCGAGCGCGCTTCGATCATCTTCTCGCGGAAGATCTCGGTGGTCTCCGATTCGTGGGTCGCAAGCCACACTGAACCTGTCCACACGCCCGCCGCGCCCATCGCGATACAGGCCGCCATCTGGCGTCCGGTCATGATGCCGCCGGCAGCCAGCACGGGAACGTTCCGAATCGGTTTGATCGCGCGCAGCACTTCCGGAATCAGCACGATCGTGGCCACCTCTCCGGTGTGGCCGCCCGCTTCGCCGCCTTGTGCGACGATGATGTCCACGCCGGCCTGGACCTGGCGCACGGCGTGCTCCGGGGCGCCGACCAGGGCGGCGACCGGGACTCCGTGCTTGTGTCCCATGTCGATCATCGATTGCGGCGGCACGCCGAGCGCGTTCGCGATCAACCCGATCCGATGGCTGAAGGAAATCTCCAGCAGCTTGAGCGCGTTCTCCTGCATCATCGAGATAGGCGCTTCGGAGGGGCGTCTGCGCACTCCTTCGATCGACTGCGAGGGCTCGATGCCGTGCTTGCGCATCAATTCATTCGCGAAGTCCTTGTGCTTCTGTGGAATGCGCGACTCGAGCGTCCCGTAGGTGACGCCTTTTTCACCTTTGATCGAGAGATTCTCGGGAATCAGAACATCGACGCCATATTTCTTGCCGTCGGTGTGCTCATCGATCCATTTCAATTCCAGTTCGAGCTGGTCGGGCGTAAACGCGGTTGCGCCAAGCACCCCGAAGCCTCCCGCGCGGGTGACCGCGGCAATCACGTCGCGACAGTGGCTGAAGGCCACCAGGGGAAAATCCACTCCGAGCATTTCGCAAATCGCCGTTTTCACAGTTGCACTCCCCGGCACGCGGCGGTTTTTGCGTCGCGTGCCTTGATGTCGTTCATGGAGATGTTACAGCGGAATCGCTTCCGGGTGTTACCGCATTCCCTTTCCTTTCCAAGGAAAGGGTTAGGGAGTTGTACCACGGTGGACGAATAGCTGACGCTCACGTTCCCCAGCGCCGAAGCTGGAGGTCATTGCAGGCGACATCTGCCGTGCGACTGTCCTACCAATCCCTAACCCTTTCCTTGGAAAGGAAAGGGAATGAGAGGTCAATCGGGGAATCGCACCTTGACGACGGGCGTGTCGGCGATTGCCTGGCAGGCGAGGATCCAGCCTTGGGCGAGATCGTCGGGGTCGAGGACCTCGTTGTTCGTCAGGTGCACCTTGCCTTCGAGAAGGGTGCACATGCAGGTGCCGCATTCGCCGGCTCGGCACTGGTGAGGAGCTTTGAGGCCGAGCCGCAGCATCGCGGTGAGGAGCGGCTCGTTGCGGCCGCAATCGAGCGTGTGATGCGCGCCGTCGAGATCGACTTCCAGCTTGATCGTGTCGTCTGCCACTAAAATGCGATCAATACGCGTTGGTGATGCGAATTTGCGCGCCGCTGATGAAGCGGGATTCGTCCGAGATCAAGAATAGCACCAGGTTGGCGACGTCGCTGGGGTCGCAGAAGCGCGTGGTCGGGTCTGCATCGTAGCCGACGGTCTTGGGATCCGGATTTCCGAGCATCGGCAGGACCATCGGCGTCAGCACGCCATCGGGATGAATCGAATTGCAGCGGATTCGATAGCCGGCGCTGCGGCAATGAATCGCGACGCTGTTGGTCAGCGCGGCGACGGACCCCTTCGATGCGCTGTAGGCCGCGGCGAAGGGGAGCCCGAATGCCGCTACCGACGACATGTTCACGATCGAGCCGCCGCCGGTGGATTTCATCGCGGCGACGCCGTGCTTGCAGCCGAGGAAATATCCATCCGAGTTGACGCGCAGGACCTTGTGCCACTGCTCGAGGGTGGTGTCCTCGACCGAGGCCATCAGGAGGATACCGGCGTTGTTCACCAGCCCGTTGATTTTGCCGAAACGCTTTTCGGTCGCGGCGATGACGGCCTTCCAGTCGTCTTCGCTGGAGATGTCGTGCCGCATGAACATCGCGGACTCACCGATTTCTTTCGCGACCGCCCGGCCTGCCTCTTCGTTCAGATCGGTGAGCATCACGCGCGCGCCCTCACGCGCCAGCGTAAGGGCATCTTCTCTGCCCATTCCGCTAGCCCCGCCGGTCACGATGACGACCTTTCCTTCGACCCTTCCCATACGCTCTCGCAATCAGGCGCTCGCTTGCGTCTTCTCTCTAAAGGCAGCGGCAGATGCGGCTGCGGATCGACCCGCGCGGCGGCCGGACCAGATGCAATCCGCGAGCGCCAGGCCACTGACATAGTGATTCGATGCGATCCCGACGGCGGCGCGGCCGGCCGCATACAAACCCGAAATCGAACTTTCGTCGGCCTTGCGCACCGCACCCGTCGCCTCATCGACGCGCAATCCACCCAGCGTCAGGGCCGGACACGGAAAGACTCGCATGTCCGCCGAGATATTAAGGGCATAGAACGGCGGCGAGGCCAACGCCTGCAGCAGGTCGGCGGACTTACCAAGCGGATCGTCACCGCTCGCGGCCGCGGAGTTGTATTGCTCCACGCTCAGCGCGAGCATCTTCTCTTGTGCGCCCATCTTGCGCGCCAGCCCTTCAATCGTCGAAGCGCGTTTGGCGCCGGCGAACATCAGCACCAGGGCAGGCACTTTCTGGAAACCCCACAGGCCGCCGAACATCGCCTCGCGAATCGCTTCGCGACGGATGGTGGAATCGATGATGAGCCACGCGCGGCCGTCATGATACTCGCACATCTCGTAGCCGAGTTTTGCGCCGTAGACTTCTTCGTTGCAGAAGCGCCCGCCTTCGGCATCGACGATCATCCCGCGCGCCCATGCGAGAGGAGGATTGATAAAGCGCCACGCCGTGATGCGTTCCATTCGCGCCGCTTCGCCGCCGGCAGATTGCCCGAGACGGATCCCGCTGCCGTCGCATCCCGAGGTGCCGAGCCGGAAGTTCTTGAGATAGGCAGGCGCGTGCTGCGACACCATCGCGCGATTGAAGATGAATCCGCCAGTGCTCAGCACAACTCCGCCTCGCGCGCGAACTCGCTTTGGCTTTGCATCGGCAAGTTCGACCTGGAGCGCGCGGCGGCGGAGCAGGTCCGAGATTCCCGGGGCTCCATAGAAGGTGGCCTCGGCCCATTGGCTCAGGCGCTTGTGGCGCGCGGCCGCAGCAGCATCGAACTGCCATAGCTCGGCACCCAGGACCGCGCCGCTCGCGTCATCAACGATCAAACGGCGCACGGCGGATTGTTTCATCAGGCGCACACCCGCCGCGACTGCGCTGTTGTGGAGCGCCTTGTACAGCAGCGCGCCGGAGAGGCCGGCGCCTTTCACGCGATGGCCACGCGGCGCGGGTTTGTGCGTGCCCGCGTATGCCTTCACCATCTCGTTGCCGGAATAATAAAGGTAGCAACCGTCGGGCGGGTACGAAGTCTTGCGCGGCGGCAGCGAGGAATCGAATTCGACGCCGTTCTCCTCCAGCCACTCGAGCATCGCGATACTGCGATCGCAGAACGCGCGCAGGGTCGGCGCTGAGACCGCATCGCCGACCTCCTTGCTCAGATACTCGAACATCGCGTCGGGGGAATCCTCGTAACCAGCAGCTTTCTGGAAACGCGTCCCGCCGCCCGCATACACCACGCCGCCGCTGCGGGCGCTGGCTCCCCCGCCGCCAAAGCGATCGGCGGCGATTACCTGCGAACCGGCGCGCGCAGCTTCGATCGCCGCGCTGGCGCCGGCGGCGCCGAAGCCCGCGACCAGCACATCGCAGGTGTCATCCCACTCGATCGCGCGGTCGCCGGCGATGCGCAGCGGTGCGCCGACACGAGTCGCGGAAGAATCGACGACGTCGATGGGCGCATCGATGCTCGAGGCTGCCGCGCTCATTCTATGAAAATTTTGGTGAACTCTGACGGTGGGCCGAGGGCGGCGCGTCCCGAGGGCGGCTGCTTGCCGTCGACGTCCTTGAGACCGTAACGCTGCGCGAGCTCGGAGGCGTAGAAGGTTTGTCCGCTCAGTTCCATCCGGTTGGGGTCGTTGTAGACCGCATCGATGATGACGCCGCCGAACTCCGGGGTCTCCGCGATCGCGAGCATCGGTCCGTATTTCGACTTGTTCACGTCGATGGTCAGGACTTTTTCGGTCTTCACGAGGCCGAGCCAGACCGAGATGACGACGACGTTGAACTTCCGGAAGTCGTAGGCCATGTCATGCGACATCTTGTCGCCGCCCGCCTTCGCCGACCCGTACGCGGGACCATGCATGTAGCTGCGCGCGCCCGGCGAGGAAGAATTGAAAACCACGCCGCCGTTGCGAATCAGCATCGGGGCGGCGTAGTACGTCGCCACGTAGTTCGATCGCAAGCCGACATCGAGCAGCTTCACGAACCCGAGCGGCTTTTCCCAGAAGGGACCAGATTCCGTGAGCCCATCGGGAATCGCGATTGCGTTGTTCACCAGGATGTCGAGGCGACCTGACTCTTTTTCGACCTTCTCGAACAATGCGCGGGTCTGATCGTCGTCGCTGTGATCGCAAACGACGGCGATGCCCTTGCCGCCGCGCTTCGTCACTTCTTCCGCGGTGGCGAACACCGTGCCGCCATAGGGATTGTCGCCCTTCTTCGCACTGCGGCCGGTCACATAGACGGTGGCGCCTTTCGAGCCTAATGCGAGAGCGATTCCCTTGCCGACGCCGAGACTGGCTCCGGTAACGACAGCGACGCGTCCATTCAGCATCGTCTAGACTCCTGCGAGATGATGGGCGGCAACGTAGCCGAAGGTCATGGCGGGTCCGAGCGTCGAGCCTGCACCCGGGTAGCTCGGACCCATCACGGCGGCGGACGTATTGCCGATGGCATAGAGACCCGGGATCGGCTGACCGTCGGCGCGCAGGACGCGCGCAAATTCGTCGGTCAGCAGGCCCCCCTTGGTCCCGATGTCGCCCGCGTCGATGCGGATCGCATAGAAGGGAGCCTTGGTGAGAGGCCCGAGACACGGGTTGGGCTTTACATTCACGTCGCCGTAGTAACGATCGAAGGTGTTGCTGCCTTTTCCGAACTCCTTGTCATCACCGGTCGCGGCGAATTCATTCATCCGTTCGATAGTCGCGCGCAGTCCAGCCGCATCGACATCGATTTGCCTCGCGAGCTCATCAAACGAGTCGGCGCGGTAGAAGACCTTGCCGACCCAGTTCGCCGGCAGCGACTTGTCGGGGCGAACCATACCGGGAAGCAGCGGCCCCATCGGGTACTTGCGGCGAAACTCGGCATCGAAGATCAGCCAGGCCGGAAGATTTGCGCCGGTTTTTTCATTGTCGGCATACATCGCGTACACGATGTCGCTGTACGGCGCGGCTTCATCGACGAAGCGCGCACCCTTGCGATTTACCATCACGCATCCGGGGAGCGCGCGCTCGATAAAGACCGCGCGGCGCTTCTCGCGGCCCATCACGAACAGGGTGGGCGCCCACCACGCATGATCCATCAGCGCAGTCTGCGCGCCGAGGCCGATCCCCGCGCGGATCGCATCGCCGGTGTTGGATGATGGCGTAACGGTCCATTCGGCACTGGTCGGATGCGGCAGGTACTGATCGCGCATCTCCTGGTTATGCTCGAAGCCGCCGGCGGCGAGCACGACACCGCGCCGCGCACGAATTCGGATCGATTTGCCATTGCGAGTCGCCACGACTCCGGCGACGCCGCGCGAATCCGATTCGAGAGACTCAAGCGGAGTTTCCAGCCACAGCGGAATCTGACGATCGAGCATCGAGCGGCGCAGGGCACCTATAAGCGCGCTGCCCAGCGTGAGGCGGCGGTCGCGGCGCGAACGGAAGCGCCACGGGAAGTCGAGCCAGTACTTGCCCATCCGCTTCATCAGGAGCGCGATCCATCCGCGCTCTTTCGTGAGCATGGTATGCGCCTCGCCGGCGGTCATCGCTACGCGACCGCCGATGAGTGTACCGGGCTGCGGAGGCCGCATGTGATCGAAATCGTCGCCCAGTTCGGCCGCATCGAAGGGAAGCGGATCGAGCGTGCGATAGCCCGACTTCGCACCCGGCAGATTCGGGTAGTAGTCGGAGTATTGAGGCATAGTCTTGTACTTGAGGCGCGACTTCTCTTCGAGATAGCGCAACATCCGGGGCGACTGCTCCAGGTATGCGCGTAGCCGCTCCTCGGACACCATCCCGCGCGTGGCGGCCTTGAGATAAGTCAGCGCGGTTTCGAAATCATCGCTTCCGCCGGCGGCCGCCATCAGGTGGTTGCACGGCACCCATACTCCGCCGCCCGAAATCGCGGTGGTGCCGCCGTACTGATCACTCTTTTCTATGAGGAGGACAGACTGGCCGAGATCGTGAGCGCAGATCGCCGCGGTCATTCCGCCCGAGCCGGAACCGACCACGACCACATCGAATTCGTGATCCCACTTGCCGTCGCCGGGAGGAAGGTTGCCGCGCGCGCCGTCGCTCATATGAAGAAATCGGAGTTGCCCAGGCCGAGCAGGACTCCGCCATAGTTGCGGGCGAACTTGTCGGCGTTGTTGGCGTAGTGGAGGCGCGCCGCGTGGATGTCGTTCATGAAGCGGCCGATGGGATGATCGGTGTAAACGCCCTGCCCTCCGCATGCGTGGAACAGGCGATCGATATGATCACAGCATCGCTGCGCGACCGCAGCCGACTGATAGCGCCAATGGATCCTATCGTTCACGTCGAGCGCCTCGCCGCGCCCAAGGGTGGCCATCATCGAAGCGAAATTCCGGTGCAGCTCCAGCTTCATGTCATCAATCGCGACGGCAGCCTCGGCGGCGGCCAAGCCCGCGGAAGGATCCTCCGCCGTGCGGGACATGTCGTTGGTGCTCACGCGCGTCGAGCCGTACTTGCGAAAGACGTTGAGCGCGCCTTCGAGCGCACCGATCGACGCGGTCGAGACGGCGCGCACGAAAATCTGTCCGAAGGGAATCTTGTAGAGCGGCGAGGTGTTGATCGCCAAACCGGGGCTCATGCCGGTGAAGCCGTCGATAGCGCGATGAGTTCGATGCTCCGGGACGAACGCGCTTTCGATGACGACTTCCTTGCTGCCGGTACCCTTGAGGCCCCACGTGTGCCAGTTGTCGTTGATGGTGACGTCCTTCCGCGGAACCAGGAAAGTTCGATAGTCAGGCGGTCCGGCGCCGTTGGCGGCGGGCACGATGCCGCCCAGGAAATACCAATCTCCGTAGTCGCAACCGCTGGAGAAACTCCATCGGCCGCTGAACCTGAATCCGCCATCGACGCGCTCGACCTGGCCGCGCGGCATGTAACTCGAGGCGATCAGAACGCTGCTGTCCTTGCCCCACACATCTTCCTGCGCCTGCGGATCGAAGAGGCCGAGCTGCCAGTTGTGCACGCCGACGACGCCGTAAATCCACCCACTGGACATGCAGCCCTGCGCGATAGTCATCTGGAGGTCGAAGAAGACCTGCGGGTCGAGCTCGTAGCCGCCGTAGCGTTTGGGCTGAATGGCGCGAAAGAAATTGGCGCGCTTGAAATCGGCGATCGTCTCGGCCGGAAGGAAGCGTTGCTTTTCGGCTTGCGCGGCGCGCTCCGCCAGGACGGGAATCATGTCCCGCGCGCTCGCAAGGAGAGACTTGGCGAGTTCGCCCTGATCGCCGGTGGTGGTCTGGCGCACGGAAGTTGCTCCCACGCTATCCCCTCTCGGACTGCCCGAATCGCCGCGATATTCGCATCGCGGATGCAGTCAACTCATCGTCCGAAAAGACTAATAGCACTCGGCGGCCATTGTCGTGACCTCCAGGTCTATTGACCTAATTCGTTATTTCAAGGAGGCCTATAGCTAAGTTCGCTGAGACTGGAGGTTTCGTTTTATGGCTAGTGCGAAATGGGCGATCGGTTCCGTGGTACTCGTCGTTGCATCGCTCTTGTGCTTCAACGCAGCACAGGCCGGCGGTTGGTCCGACACCACTGAATCGGTTTCGCCCGAGAAAAAAAGTCCACCCCCGAACCTTGCTGGAAGTTGGTCGGGAACCGGACAGGATGCGCTCTTTGGCGCGACCACGGTGTCGCTGGATATCACCCAGAGAAAAAGCATCATTGGCGGGACCTTCGACGTGAGTGGTCCCAACGGTGGCCAAGAGGGCACGATCACGAACGGTACGGTGAATGGAAACAAAGGGACAGTGAAATTTGACTTGAGAGCGGGAAAGAATTGCGCGCCAAAAGCGACTGCCACCCTGAGCAACGGAAACACCACGATGACCGGAAGCTATTTCAAGAACACGAAACACTGCCACGCCAACGGAACCTTTACTGTGAACCTCGCCCCCTGAATCCGGGAAGAGCGGCGCGCTCCTCTATCGCCGAGCAGCGACAAGCAGGAACGCAGGTCGCTCACGTTCGAGCGCCCAACCCGGCTGCGCCCTGATCTGTCTTTTGCTCGGCCCCCATTCGTCGATTTTGGAAATCGTGAAGCCGGCACCGAGCAACAAATTGATGTAAGTGGCGACGGTTCGATGCTGCTTGATGACGCCCTTGGCGAGCCAGTCGGTGGTTCGCGGGCCTTCATTCAGATAGCCGTCGACGGGCCACGTCTTGCGCGTCCATTTCGGTTTGGATGGCGCCGTGTAGATGGGGTGCTCGACGGAAAACACCAGGCTGCCGCGCGGGCGCAGCGACTGATGGATCTGCGACATCAGGCGCTCGAGATTCTTCAAGTAGTGGAATGCCAGCGAGCTGTAGACGAGGTCGAACGATGACCGCGGCAACTTCACGCGTTCCAGGTCGGCGCGCGAGTAGCTGATCCGATCGTCATTCGTATCGGCGCGGGCGCGCGCCAGCATATTCTGCGACAAGTCCATGCCCACTACTTCCGCGGCCCCGTTTTCACGCGCCCATCTGCAGAACCATCCAAAGCCGCATCCGAGATCGAGCACGCGGAGTCCCCGGAGATTGGGAAGCATCGCGCGCAGCGAGGGCCACTCAGGCGCAGCCTGCAATCCTTTCATCGAGCGCGGCAGGCGGCTGTACCCGCGAAAGAAATCCTCGCGATCGTAGATGTTCTGCGTCACAGAGCTTCGGCGATCAGCTAAGCCAGATAACGCTGCTAAGGAGCAAGCGCACCAACGTGGTCTGCCGGGTCACGCCGATCTTGGCAAAAATGGCGCGCAGATGTGCGCGTGCGGTGTTCTTGCGAATCTTCAGGCGCTCGGCGGCCTCGTCGAGCGTGAGCCCATCGGCGAGCGCGAGTGCGAGAGAAGCTTCTGCCGGAGTCAGATCGAACAACCTGCGCACGGTTTCGCGCGATGCCTCGGTGCGGCGCTCGGGATCGCGAATCAACAGCGCGACGGCGGGACGCCGGTTGCCTTCCGACCATTCCGCGTGTGGAACACCGCGGACTACCACGCCAAGCTTGCTGCGGCCGGCTTTGCGCGAAATGGAAATCGCCTCGGCTACGCCCGGCGATGCGCCATTCGCCGGTCCTCCCATTGTCTGTTTCATCAAACGCTGCAATTCGCGATTTTCGGCGGGATGCGCGGCGCGCAGGGCGCCACTGGCCAGCAGCAGGCCATCAGCTTCATCCAGCATTTCGCGCGCGACCGCGTTGCTTTTCACGATCGCGCCGGTCTCATCGAGGATCACGGTCCCCACCAGCATCCGGTCGATCGTGCCCGCATAAAGCTGGCGTTCCGAATCGAGCAGGTTGAGCTGCGAATGGAGGATCACGGCGCGCTTGAGATGCGGCAGAATCGCCGTGCAGAGCGCGGTGTCGCTGGGGGAGAAGGGGCGCTCGCGATGGGGGCGGGCGGCGCGAAACCGGCAGTGGATGCCATCGTCGGTCAGGATGTCAGCGCCGAGAGCGTGCAGGATATCGAGCGGCTTGAGGAACTGCTTGTAGAATTCGCTCTCGCGCCATTTGCCGTTGCCGGCCAGCTCATCGGCGATGAACACGCGGTCGGGGGGCAAATCGATGAAGGGATCGAGCGCGTAATAGTACTTGTTGTATTCGGCCTGGCGCGTGATGGGCGCATCGCCGGCGGCGTTGACCATGAAGCCTTCGCGGTCAGGAGACGGAGGCCGCAGCATCAGCGTGACGTAGTTGGCGCGCAGGTAGCCGCGCAGGAGGTCGAGCGCGGTCTTCCACGGGATCGTTTCGAGCGGGCCTTGGTAGATGGCGGCGAGCAGATCGCTGAACTGCGACAGCGAAAGTGGGATCGAATCCGAGGGATTCGGCTCACTGCGCTGGCGCCGGGACGTTGCGTTCCGCACCCTTGTGATTTACGCCAAGCGCAGCGGAAATAGAAATCGAAAACTAGTGGCTCGCGAGGCGGGGATCGTTGCTCGCGACGCACTTCGCCGACCAGCTTCTAACGAGGTCGCTCTGAACGGCCTGACCAGGGGTCATGGCCGCCATATCTGCGGGTTTCTTGGACGCTTCGTATGCGAACTTCTTTAACCCACGTTTACAGTCTGACTCGTTATCGAAGGTTCCAACGTTCTGCCACTTAGTGAGGGACTGCGCTGTATCAACCAGACTGGGATACCCGTTTGGCGTAAGTGGAGGAAGCAACAAATACCATCCCACAAGCGCGAGCGCGGCTACGTGGCGTGGCTTCATTCGGCTGATCTAAACAGATTGCCCGAGAAAAGCGAAGGTCAACCTCCGTCCCGACGCTCAAACTACAACCAGCCGATTGGTCGTTGTTTTCTGGACCACTAGTCCTCGAAAACGTGATGCGGGGCGGGTGGGTTGGCGTAGCCGCGGTTGATCTCGAACACCTGCCGCTTGCGCATCTCCTCAGGAACGTCATCCACGTCCGTGTAGAACTGCTTGTACCATTCGCGGAGCTGGTAGATGGGTCCGTCGGCTTCGCACAGGAGAGGATTGTCGATGCGCACCTTGTTGTCCCAGATCGCGACGTCCTGGTAGAAGCCCTGCTGGATCGCCGCGATATACGCATCGCAGACCTGCTTCGACATCTCCTCGGTCATCCCCTGCATCTTGCGCACGATCATCCCGAAGCGCAGGTCGAACGACTTGAGCGTGATGGGTACGTGGCAGTTGAGCAGGATCGAGTCGACGCTGAAGCCGCCCATCTCGCCGCGCATCTGCGTGATCTGATACGCGGGACCGAAGTAGGTCGCGCAGGTAACCAGATTGCCCTGCACGCCGCCCTGGTTCGACCCGATCATGATCTGCGTGGCCTTGTGCCCCTGGAACACGTTGGCGAAGTAGTCCACCGGCGCGCCGTGCACGACGGGGAAATGCGCCATGTCGGAAACGTTGTCGATCAACTCGCGGCAATTGGTGTTGATGGTCCACTTCACCATCGCCCAGTCCGTCCACTCATCGGAGTAGCACGCATCGATGCGCGGGATGGCGACCTCTTCCGTCGGCTGATTGCCCTCGGGATCGTTCCATACGAACAGCAGCTTGTTCTGGATGCTGGTGGGCCACGACTTCACGCGAGCCTTGGGCGGGATGCGCTTGCTGTAGGGAATGTGATTGCACTTGCCGTCGGGTCCCCAACTCCACGCGTGGAAGGGGCACTGAATCGAATTACCGCACACCTGGCCTTTGCTGAGATCGGCGCCCATGTGCGGGCAGTAGCTGTCGAGCACGTGGATGTCGCCGTCCTCGCCGAGGTAGGCGACCAGACGCGTGCCGAATGCGTTGAGCGTATGCGGCTTGCCGTCGCGGTATTCATCGGCGACGCCCATGCAGTGCCATCCGCGCGCGTAACGGTCGGGTATCGGAGCAGCTTCGATCGCGTGTGCTAGCGCCATAGTTGGTTCTCTCGGTTGAAGGTGTACGCCTAGAGTCTATATTTCCGCGGCGCCATACGCTCATCGTCCCTTTGGACGATAATCCGGAGCGATATCCGCGGTTGACGAATCGCGGGCGGGTGATCCACCGTCAGCGCAGGAGGACCTGAAGATGGCGATTACCGGAGGATGCGCCTGCGGCGCGGTCCGCTACGAATGTTCGGCCGATCCGATCATGGCTGCGAACTGCTACTGCACCGATTGCCAGCACTCGACCGGCACCGCGATGGCGTCCGTGATGCTTATTCCGAAAGCCGCACTGAAGATGACGGGAGATCTGAAGTACTACGAATCGACGGGCGACAGCGGCGGCAAGGTGAATCGCGGGTTCTGCCCCAATTGCGGCTCTCCGATCATCTCGCTGATCTCGGCGATGGATTCGATGGTCGCGCTGAAGGCGGCGAGTCTCGACGATCCATCGGTCTTCAAGCCGATGATGCAGGTCTATATGAATAGCGCGCCGCCGTGGGCGCCGGTGCGGGAGGATTTACCCAAGTTCGACAAGCAGCCGGGATAGGAAAAGAAACCGCAGATTGCGCAGATTAAAATAATCTTATCTGCGCGAATCCGCGAACTTTGTGGATTCGGTTTGAGGGTTTCTCCAGAAGAAGCGACTGGTCAGGGCAGTCGCGTCTCTTTGCAGGTCACCGTGTCCCAGTCGGTGTCGCATTTGCGGTCGAGGTGGATGCCATTTTCGATGCAGTCCGCTTCTTTGGAGAACACCCCGATGCTCACCCGCTTGCATTCCCGAAACACTTCTCCGTTCCTCGTGTAGGTACACTGCGCCTCCAGGTTGCACTCCTGAACGACTTCGGCGCCATTCTCCTGGCATATTACCCGCGTAGACCCGAGCGCGACCTGGCTGGCGGGGACGCAATCGTCCTCGACCACGCTTCCATCGGGCTCAATCGTCAGCACGTGGGTGGTGCCCGTAGAACGACGCACAAAGCATCCTGACAACATCAGGCTCAGCGCAAGTAGCGCGCTCATTACCTTCGCGGTCATGGTTTTGCGCTGCGGCGGCTCCCTTTCTTCAAACCGGGGCATTACCTCCATATCACAGCGAGCACCGATGCTCGGTGGTCCTGGCGCGACTTTGCGGGCACGCTACCATTTCCGGATCCAAACGACGGGTAGTAACATCCGGCCAAAGCGTCCGGAGGACAACGCCATGGCAGTCGATTACAGCGAATACGAATTTCTGCAGGTCAGCGTTGCGGATCGCGTCGCGACGATCACAATCAACCGGCCGGACCGGCTCAATGCCGTGCACAACGCGCTGCATCACGAGCTGGAACAGATCTGGATCGACGTGCGCGCGGACCAGGACGTAAACGCGATTATCCTGACCGGCGCGGGCCGCGCATTTTGCGCAGGCGGCGACGTCAAGGGGATGGCAGAGGGCAGCCTGTCGGGCGGCGCGCCGAAGAAGGGCAAGGGACGCGGGCGCGGGCCTATCGCCGCTTCGAATGGGCGCCGCGTGGTCGAGAACATGCTCGATGTGGAGCAGCCGATTATCGGGGCGATCAACGGCGATGCGATCGGCCTTGGCGCGACGTTGGCGCTGCTGTGCGACATCACGGTGGTATCGGAGAAGGCCCGGTTCGCGGACACGCACGTGAGGGTGGGAATCGTCGCCGGCGACGGCGGAGCGGTCATCTGGCCGCTGCTGATTGGGCCGCATCGCGCAAAGGAATTCCTGATGCGCGGGAATTTCATCAACGGCGCCGAGGCGGGGCGAATCGGGATGGTGAACTACGCGGTCGCGCCGGAAGACGTGATGGGCAAGGCGCGGGAGCTGGCACAGGAACTTGCCGATGGCCCGACGTGGGCGATCAGATGGAGCAAGCTGTCGGTGAACAAGTGGCTCAAGCAGCAGGCCAACCTGATTCTCGATGCGTCGCTGGCTTACGAGATGATGACCTTCAACACGGCGGACCATAAGGAAGCCGCTAAGGCATTCGTGGAGAAGCGCAAGCCGAACTTCGTGAAGGCGGGATAGCGCCATTTTCTCTCTTGCGCGGGCCGCGCCGGTTGTATACGGGAAACCGACAGCGGGAGGTTTTCCATGAAGCGACTTATTCTGGCATTGGCGATAATGGTGGGGCTCGGCGCGTGCGGCGAGACCAAGCAGCTGGATCAGGATGCCCAGCATCTGCAGCAACAGCAGGATGCTCTAAGGACGGATATCAAGAAGATCGAGGTGTACTCGAAGGCCAGTCCCAAGGGGCATCCCGATTTCACCCAGCTTGGCCCGGTGCAGGGCTACTGTTTCAACGTTCCCGACTCGACCAGCGGACAGGTGGTTCACGGCGATGGACTCCGCGCGGCGGCATATCGCAAGTACGGCGACCAGGTTGATGCGATCGTGAGCACGACCATCTATTTCGTGGCCGATGATGCATCCGCGGTTTCGGAGCCTTACACGGAGAATGGCTACTTCGAGTGCGCCGGGACGGCGGTACATTACAACGCCGCGAAGCAATAAGAGCAGCAGAGAAAGGAATCCCGAATCGCGCGAGCTTGCCCCTACGCCAAGGCTTCGGAGGACAGGTCGCTTCGCGCTGAATGAGGTCCCGCTCCTCCCCCTTTCAGGGTCGGGGTCAAGCTGAGTATTCTCGGTTCAGTGGCTCTTTCGTTTCCAACCTTGCATCTTTCCGGTACTGCGCGGGAGCAGGGGCGGCAGCATGGTGAAGCGCTGCGCGAAGCCATCGCGCGGGTGCGCGAGCAATGGCGCGCGAGCCTGAGGACGCGGTTCGGGGTGCCTCCCGATGCATTCATCGAAGCGTTCCTGGCTGAGACCAACTTTGTCGATGCGATCCGGCGATGGTGTCCGGCGCAGCTCGAAGAAATCGAGGGAATTGCCGAAGGCAGCGGGCGATCGCTGCCCGAGACGCTGGCGTTCCAGTTCATGGACGAGGAGTGGTGGTTCGGCGCATCGCGGTACCAGCCTCCGCCCTCGCCTGCCAATCATTGCAGCGTGATTGCGAGCCGCGCTCGCAACGATCGGCCATCGATTCTCGCGCAAAACATGGACCTGCGCGCCTACCTTGATGGCGGCCAGGCAGTAATCAGCACCGCGCGCGATGGCGGTCCGCGCACGACGGTGATGACGATTTGCGGGATGATCGGGCTGTGCGGCGCGAACGCCGCCGGACTGGCAGTCGTGGTGAATACGTTATGGCAATTGCCAAGCGCGGTGGACGGATTGCCGGTTGCATGCGTGATGCGCGGGATACTCGAGCATCGCGATGCCGCCGCGGCATCGGCGTGGATCCGCCGGCCGCGGCACGCATCGGGACAGAGCTACGTAATCGGCGACCCGTCAGGGTTCGCGAGCTTCGAGGCATCCGCCGCGGCAGTCGATGAAGTGCCGTGGGAGAAAGCGCCGAGCTACGTGCATACCAATCATCCGTTGTGCGGCAAGCCGCGAGTGAAGCGCGCGGAGGAGAACTCGCGCAGCCGCTACCAGACGCTCTGCGATCTGATCACCGGCAAATCGCCGACCGCCGAGGAAATCAAGTCGACGCTCTCGTCGAGCGCCGGACCTCATCCGATCTCGGTGCGCCCAACTCCGAATGATCCGATCAGCACGATGACGTTCGCGTCGATCGTGATGGAGTTGAAACGGCCGCCTGACGTTCAAATGACCGGTGGCCCGCCATGCTCAAATCCCTATTTCCAGATCGGCCCGCTGAACGCGCGAGCTGCCGTTGCTTGAGGCGCTCGAACGGCTGCACTGGAAAGGCGATCACAAGATTCGCTGGCTCATCCGGGCGAAGTCTTCCTTCGCTCGCTCGAAAATTGAGCGCGATCGCCATTCTTGAGGATCAATCGCATCAGCGTTTCGGAGATCGTTGTCGAACATCTGCTCCATTTGCCGTCCGAAGCCGGCGCTCAGGATCGTCGCCGTAACTTCGTCGTTGCGCGCGAGGCTCCACCAGTCCAGGTTCGACGAACCAACGGTTGACCACACATGATCGACGGTAGCCGTCTTCGCATGCAGCATCGTTCCGTGCCACTCGTAGACCTTTACTCCCGCGTCCATCAGCTCCGAGTAGTATGAGCGGCTGGCGGCTTCTACGAGCGAAGAGGTATTGGAGCCGGGAATCAGAAGCCTGACATCAACGCCGCGGCGTGCGGCCGCCTCCATCGCATTGATCATCCTGGCGTCCGGCGCGAAGTAAGCATCCGTGATGTAGACATTGGTCTCGGCATTGTTGATCGCAGAGATCAGCGTGACGTAGATCACGCTGAGTTGGCCGGGCGTGAACCCGATGATGCGCACGATCGCGTTGCCTTCCGGCTTCAGCGGAGGGAAGTAATTCCGGGGACTGAGTGGCCATCCCTGCTGGCTAGTCCAGTGTCCGATGAACAACTGTTGGCATTGCGCGACCGCGGGCCCTTCGATTTCGATATCAGTATCGCGCCACGAGCCGAGGTCCACGATGGGTGCGCGATGTTCGCGATGGATGCTGGAACCCGGTGAACTCGAGTAGACATCGCAGAGGTTTATCCCGCCCAGGATTGCGCTTCGTCCATCGATGATCATCAGCTTGCGATGGTCTCGATGGGTGGTCGCCCAGTGAAACCTGCGCGCGGTGGGGCTCAACGGATCGAATTGAAGCACGCGGATCCCGCTGTCCCGCATCCGCTGGAAGAAGGACTCCGGTGTGGTGAGCGAGCCGATGCCATCGTAGATGACGTTGACCTGGACCCCGGCACGCTGCCGGGCGATTAGCGCATCCGCGAACTCCTGGCCGATAGGGTCATCGTCGAATTCGAAGGTCTCCAGGTTGATGCTGTCTTCGGCGCCCTCGATCGCGTCGAACATCGCGCGATAAGTCTCCGCACCGTTTTGCAGGAGGGTGACTTTGTTTCCCGTCACGAGCGGGCTGCCGGTGATGGCCTGCTCGAAGGCCAGGTGGCGTTTCAGGATGTCGGTCTTGCCGGTCTCGCGTTCGAGGCGCGCGATAATGAGCCTGCCTTGCGCATTCGAGATGGGGCCCTGGGCGCTTTCGAACTTGACGTGCTTGTGCGGGTAGTCTGCGCGCACAGCCCGGATCGATTGAGGGGAATCATCAACCGAAGCACAACCAGAGCAATACATTGCAGCGAGCGTGATCAAGATCACGATCAGCCGCCACCCTGCTCCTGCCAAGATTCTCGTGGATCGCCGAACCAAGAGCTGCAAGCTCCGGAGTCACAAGATGCCCGCCATACCTTGATTCTAGCGATTTCACAGGCGTCGCCACGAAAAAAAGTTGTGGGGCCGGCGACCCTGCCCGCCCTCGGCGCGCGAGCTTCTCCGCACCAACTCTTCCGGGGTGTGGCGCATAGGAATCGGCAGGGCCGAGCAACCCGGCGTATCGACGGCGGGCACGGCGACCCGCCCCATTATTTTTTTCAGGCTTACGGGATCAGGAGCACGCGACCGACGGCCTGGCGGCTCTCGATGTAAGCGTGGGCCGCAGCAGCTTCTCTCAGCGGGAAGGTGCGATCGATCACGACCTTGTACTCGCCGCGCGCAGCCTCATCGACCAGCCGCTGGATCATGTTGTGCGCGCGATCGGTCGCGATCTCGGCGCCGAGAAACACGCCGGTCAGCGAGCGGTTACCGGCCATCAGCGGGGAAACATCCACGGTCATGGCCTCGCGCCCCGCCGCGCCGACCATCGAGATTCGCCCGCGATACGCCAGCGCCATGATGCTGCTCTGCAGCGTCGAGCCGCCGACGGGATCGACCACCAAATCGGCGCCCTTTCGGTCGGTCAGCTTCATCACCGCTTTCGCGACATCATCGCGACGATAGTTGATTCCGTGATCCATACCGAGCGGCTTGAGCCGTTCGAGACGCTCATCGCTCGATGCAGTCGCGATCACGGTTGCGCCCGCGCGCTTCGCGAGTTGGATCGCGGCAACGCCGACGCCGCTGGCGCCAGCCTGCACGAGGACAGTTTCGCCCTTCTTGAGATGGCCGAACTCAAACAGGCAATCGTCGGCGGTTCCAAACGGCACCGGGATCGCCGATGCGAGCTTGATATCGAAGCCAGCAGGGACGGGCCACGCATTGCGAGCCGGCACCGCACGAAGCGCGGCGTGCGATCCGAAGTTGAAGACGGTGGTGACCTTCTGTCCGACGCGAAGATTATCGACCTCTGCTCCCACCTGCACGATCTCACCGCCGGCCTGGTAGCCGACGATGTGCGGCTTAGCGAGCAGCGGCCCGCGCCATCGATTGAGCGTGTCGCCCCCTTCGATGCTGACAGCCTCGACCCTGACCACTACGCCTTTCGGATGGCATACCGGATCGGCAACGTCCTCGTATTTGAAGACCTCAGGCCCACCGTTTTCGTAGTAAACCGCTGCTTTCATCTGGATTACCCTCCGCGAGGTTGCTGGCTGAATCTAGCGGGGTCGTGCGCGAGAGGCCAAGGGCGAACGAATTGCTGTTCTTTCCCTTCGTGCCTGTGATAGTCGCGATCGGCTGCCAGCGCCGGAGGGTCAAATGACGAGCGACGAACAGAAGCATCGCGCGGTTGAATTCCTGAAAGAACTGGAGCATCCCGACACAGCCCGTCTTTCCCCCATGATGACCGAGGATTTCGTGTACGAGCTGATGACGCGAATTCCCGGAGTGCCGACGCGGTTCAACAAGGAAGAGATGCTGCGAGATTTCGTGGGGATGCTGAAAACGACGGTGACCCGCGGCTTCAACTTCCGCTTCGATACGGTGATCTGCGAGGGCCCGCACGTCGCGGTCCAGGGTGAATCGCACACCACGATCTCCAACGGCAAGGCATACAACAATCGCTACTTCTTCTACCTGCGCTTCGCGGGAGACAAGATCGCCGCCCTGCGCGAATACTGCGACACCAACCACGTGCGCGAGGTATTCATGTCCTGACCGGCGCGAAGCGCAGCCGCATCGCCTGGCTTCGATAAGAAAAAATCCGGCGCAAGGCGGGCGCCACGAAAACCGCATTGGCGATCGCCCCTGCCGGTCCGAGCGGCGGTGAATAGTAAACGCGGTCTTCCATCAGCGTGGAATTTCCGTCGGGCTGGAAATGATGCTCGTGCCACCAGCAACTGTACGGTCCTGATTCCTGCGAATCCGCGAACATCGTCGGTGGATGCCACTCCTCGATGCACGTGCGCCATCGAAGCGGCACCGGCCCGAGCCGGATTGAATATTCGATTCGCAAGCCACGGCGAATTTCGTCGGGCATCGCACCCAGGATCTGAAAGCGCATCGCACTCGGGGTCATCACGCCCAGGTTGCGGGGCTTCGAGAAGAACTGGAAGACTTCCTCGACCGGCGCCGCGACCCGGGTTTTGTGGGTCAGGACGTAACGCGGCCGACGGCTCTGGAGGTATTTCGAGTCGGCACTTGCAGCGGGTTTCGGCGCGGCATCGTTGATGCTTCGAATCCCGGGGTCGTTATCTTTGAGGATGTCGGCGAGCGCGGATTCGATCCGCGGGTAGGCCCACGAGAATCCAAGCTCCTGCAGGCGGTGTGGATGCACGCGCTGCCCGGTGAGCAGCATCGCGGCGGCTTCGCCGAGGAGAACCTTGAGCGCGATGGCCGGGACCGGCAGCAGGCTCGGCCGGTGCAGCACTTGGCCGATCGCGGTCGCGAGCTGGCGGCCGGTCACGGGATTGGGCGCTGCTGCTATGGTCGGCCCGCTCATGCGCTGATCCTCGAGCGCCGCATAGATGATCGCAATCAGGTCATCGAGATGGATCCATGGCACATACTGGCGGCCCGATCCGATCGGTCCTCCGGCTCCGAACCGAAACGGGAGCACCATGCGCGCGAGCGCGCCCTCCTCGGCACCCAGGACAATCCCGATGCGCGGGATAAAGACGCGCACGCCTGACTTCTGCGCGTCGAGGGCGGCGGCCTCCCAGTCACGGCATAGGGTGGCCAGGAAGTCATTTCCGGCGGGGGCATCATCGTCGATGACTTCATCGCCGCGATCGCCGTAGTACCCGACGGCGCTGGCGGAGATGAGCACCGCGGGACGCGAGGCCGATTGCGCGATCGCGTTCACGATCGCGCGAGTGAGGTTGAGCCGGCTCTCGGCGATCGTGCGCTTGCGCGCGGGTGTCCATCGGCCGGCAAAGACCGGCTCTCCCGCCAGATTGACAATCGCATCGGAGCGAGCGATTTGCTCTCCGAGGTCGGAGCCGGCGGACACAAGCTCCACGTCGGAGCCGAGCGAGCCGCGGGCCCTGGTCTCATCGCGCACCCAGGCAATGACGTGGTGCCTGGCGCTTAGCAGACGCAGGATGAGTGCTCGTCCAACGAAGCCGGTCGCGCCGGTGACAAATACTCTCATGGTCAGATTCGCTAAACGTGATTGCGCAGCATCAGTTCCCTGGGATGCGGCGCGAGGTAAACCTGGTCCTCGAGGTAAGCGACCTTATACTTCGACAAGTGGTGACGAATCAGCGTGATCGGGACAACCAGGGGCACGAGACCCGAGCGATAGTCCGCGATGAGGTCCTGCAATTCGCGGCGCGCGGCGGTATCGAGCCGGTCCGTGAAGTACCCGACCATGTGCTGGAGGACGTTGGCGTGTCTGCCGGGCGTCGCGTGAACCCGCAGCGCCGCCATGAATTCGTCCTGGTAGCGGCGGCTCAGTTCGCCGCGATCGATCTTCTTTCCCTGCGCAACCAGTCTGCCCAGCTTTCGGTAGGCCTCATTGGAATGCGCCAGGAGCTGCAGCTTGTGCGCGGCATGAAACGAGACCAGGTCGCCGAGTGCCCAGCGTCTCTCGAACAGGAGCGTCAGATCGTGATAGGCGAAGACGCGCTCGATGAAGTTCTCGCGCAGGCGCGGGTCGCCCAGGCGGCCTTCCTCCTCGACCGGAAGATTCGGGCAGGCCTCCATCAGCGCCGCGGCAAAGAGTCCGCGGCCGTTGCGGCTCGGCATTCCTTTCTTGCCGAAGAGCCGCACTCGCTCCATGCCGCAGCTCGGAGAATCCTTTTTCAGCACATAGCCGCTCAGATGCATTCGACCAAGCTGCGCGACCTTGCGGCGCGCCCATTCGCGCATCGCAGCGGTGTAATCGGCTCCGTTGGATTCCGCCGATCGGGGCTTCGGACCCTCGACCAGTCTGACCTCACCATCCAGTTCGACCAGGCGCAGAGTTGGCCGGGGCGTTCCCAGGCCGAGCTCAACTTCGGGGCAGACCGGGACCCAGGTTACAAACCGGCCGAGGATAGAGACCAGGAAATCGTTCCGCTTGTGTCCGCCGTCGTAGCGGACCTTCGCGCCGAGCAGACAGGCCGATACACCGATTCGAACCTCGTCGCCATCGGGGCGCGGGCGGAGAGGAAATCTCATACAGCCTCAAATGTACTTCCGCCGTCGCAAGCCGCACAATGCGGGCGATGGACTGGTGGAACAGCGATGCCCGCATTTTTATCCGCCGCGGAGGGGAGCCGGCGCGCGGCGGGCGATGCGTCGTGTACTGGATGCAGCGGGCGCAGCGTGCCTTCGAAAATCCCGCCCTGGAGGTCGCGATTCGCGCCGCTAACGAGTTACGTTTGCCGGTGGTCGTGTTCTTTGGATTGCTGACGACGCATCCGGTGGCCAACCTCAGGCATTACACCTTCATGGTAGAGGGACTCATCGACACTGCAACGCGGCTCAAGCGCCGCGGAATCGGCCTCGTCGTCCGCGCAGTTGCCAAGGCCTGTCCCGCGCGCACTTTCGTGGAGTTCTGCACGGAGGTGAATGGCGCGATGGCGGTGACGGATGAAAATCCGCTGCGCCATTCAGAGCGCTGGCGCAAGGACGCAGCCCGTATCCTGCGCATTCCGATGCTCAGCGTCGATGCGGACGTATGTGTTCCGAGTGTCCTGCTGCAACGAGAGCAATATGCCGCCCGGACGATTCGTCCGAAGATCCAGGGATTGCTCCCCTACCATTTGAAGCCGGTGAGACACGTCGCGCCGACGGTCGCCTGGAAGTCGCCGGCGCGACCGGCCTCGCCAGAGCCCTCGATGACTCTCCTCAGGATGGTGAAGGTGGATGGTTCGGTGCCCGCCGCACCCGGGATTCACGGCGGCACTTCGCGGGGGCTCGCGATCCTCCGGCGGTTCGTCCGGCAGCGGCTCATCGGGTACGCGTCGCGGCGTAACCGTCCGGAACTCGACGCGACCAGCCGCTTGTCACCCTACCTGCACTTCGGCCATCTGGGCCCGCATACGGTGGCGATGGCGGTGATGAAAGGCGATGCGCCGGCATACGACCGCGATGCCTTCCTGGAGGAGATGATCGTCAGGCGCGAGCTGGCGATCAATTTCGTACGCTTCAATCGCAACTACGATCGCCTGGAAAGCTGCGAGCCGTGGGCGCTGAAGACTCTGGCCATCCATGCCAGGGATCGGCGCTCGCACATCTATACCTACCGACAACTGGAACGAGCCGAGACCCATGACCCGCTATGGAACGCCGCCCAAACGCAGATGGTTCGGATGGGCTGGATGCATGGTTATCTGCGGATGTACTGGGCTAAGAAGATCCTGGAGTGGAGCCGTTCTCCGGCGGAGGCGTTCCGCGCGGCGGTCCGGCTCAACGATCGCTATGAACTGGATGGGCGCGACCCCAACGGCTACGCGGGCATCGCGTGGGCGATCGGCGGCAAGCACGACCGTGCGTGGGGGCCGCGGCGGCCCATCTACGGGATGATTCGCTACATGTCGTTGCAGAGCACCTCGCGCAAGTTCGACAGCAAGGCCTACCTCGCGCGCTGGGCGCCGGACCGGGATTCCCAGCATCGCGGCCGTTTCGCGATTTGACAAATTACAGTCCGCTTCACTAATCTCGGTCAAGCGTCCAAGGAAATCGAACTGCTGTCCAGCTTCGTCGATCGATGCCACGATACGCCAATTCCCGGCTGAAAGCCGCGATCCACCAGATTCGCCGCGAAGAGATTGAGACCGCCGCGCTCCGAATCGTGTGCCGGAGGGGTTTCCCGGCCGCCTCGCTTCGGCTGGTCGCGACGGAGGCCAAAGTTCCGCTCTCGATCCTGCACTACTATTTCAAGGACAAGGACGAATTGATGCAGCGCGTGGTGCAGCGGCTGTTCGACGGGATGCTGCGCGCGCTAACCAGGATTCGCACTTCGGAACCCAACCCCGTCAAACGCATCGACCGCCTGCTCGAAACCTACCTGACGCGCACCACCGAGGAATGGCAAGCGTCGCTTGCCTTCATCGAATACTGGGCCGCGTGCGTACGGGCCGGCACGGTCAACAAGTTCTATACGCAGGTTCAGTTCCGTTACAGCGAGCCGATGGCGGAAGCGCTGCGCGAGGCGGGAGCAGAAGACCCGGAAGGGTTGGCGCGCGCGCTGCTCGCGCTCATGACCGGCTACGACACCTTCTACTGGAGCAAGCCGGCCGACCCGGTGGAGCGGGCACGGTTCCTCGAGTTCGCGCACACGATGGTGCGGCACGCGATCGCGAGAGGGCGCAGCAACTTGCGCCTGGTTCGGGCGCGGGGCAAGGCCCCGCGGAGCGGCGCCATCATCAAGGGCAGATCGCCCGCAGGACGTGACGAATGAAAGACTACGAGGAAGTATCCGATCTCACGCTTGCCAGCGAAGACCGCGAACGACTGCTGCGCACGCAGAACGAATGCGTGTTTTCCTGGCGCCGCGCTGACGGATGGCCGGTCGGAGTCGTGATGAGCTACGTGTGGCGAGAGGGCAAGGTCTGGCTCACCGCGAGCCGGCAGCGTCCGCGGGTCGCAGCCGTGCGGCGCGACGATCGGGTGTCGGTGGCGATCTCCAGCGCCGGGACCAGGATGCCGCCGGCCACCATTACCATCCGGGGACGTTGCAAGGTTCTCGACGATCCCGAGACCAAGCGCTGGTTCTATCCTGCCCTGGCGGCCGCGCTGCTTCCGGGCAACGAAAAGCACCAGGCCGGCTTTGTGCAGATGCTCAATTCGCCGCGGCGAATCGTGATGGCGGTGACGCCCGAACATTTCATCACCTTTGACGGGCGCAAGATGGGCCAGCTCGGAGTCAGCGACTAAGAGGTCCCCATGCGACGCTCGGAATACATCGGATTGGCGCAGCGACTGCTCGCGCACGTCGAGAATGGCACGACAGATTCAGCCGACGCGGTGAAGTACATCCCGGTGCGGAACTACCTGGACCCGGTTCGATGGCATCGCGAGATGGAGCAGATTTTCCGGCGCCTGCCGCTGCTGCTCGCTTTCACCTCGGAACTGCGCGAAGCGGGGAACTACAAGGCGATAGATGTGGTCGGGGTGCCCGTGCTGATCGCGCGAGGCGAGGACCGCATCGTGCGCGCATTCATCCGCACCTGCACGCATCGCGGCACCGTCCTCACCGACGAAGGCAAAGGCCAATGCGATCGTTTCACGTGCCCCTATCACGGCTGGACCTTCGACGATCGCGGCGCGCTGGTCGGCGTCGCGGGCCGGCACAAGTTCGGCGCGATCGATGTCGCATCGCGCGGCCTGGTCGAACTGCCCATCGTGGAACGAGCCGGCATGATCTGGGTGCGATTAACGCCGGGCGCGCCTATCGATATCGAGGCGTACCTGGGAGGCATGCTTCCGGAGCTCGAATCGTTCGGGCTCGAGAACTGGCACGTGTACAAACAGAATGAATTGCCCACCTCGAACTGGAAGGTCGCGCACGACGGCTACCTGGAGGGCTACCATTTCTCGACGTTGCATCCGAACACGATCGCGGTGCAGGTCATGAACAACATCATGACCTACGACGCGTACGGGCCGCATCAACGGGTCGCGTTCCCGACCTACAAGATCAAAGGGTTACGGGAGAAGCCGCAGGAGGAGTGGGCGACGGAGGAAGGCGTCAGCGTCGTGCGGACGATTTTCCCCAACGTGTCATTCGCAATCGGGATACGGGGCGGCATGATGTCGCAACTGCTGCCAGGGCCAACGCCGGAGGCCTCCCGCACGATTCAGAATCATATCTACCCGCACCTTCCCGCCACCGATGAAGAGCGCGCGCAAATGGACGCGAGCGTCAAGTTGTTCATGTATGCGGTAGAGAAAGAGGACAACTGGGTGTGCGCGCGCATCCAGAGCGGGCTGGCGAGCGGCGGCAACGAGAACTTCGTGTTCGGGCGCAACGAGCTGGGACTCCATCGCCTGCACGACTGGATCGACTACTACCTCAACGCGTCTTCGGACGAGGTGTTCAACTCGCCATGGCAGAAAAGAGCAGCCGGATAGATTGCGCGCTCATCGCCGGCGGCAAGTACCACGACATCAATTTCGCCCGTTTCGAGCTGCTGAAACTGCTCGCCGAAGACCATCGCGTCCGGGTCCGGGTGTTCGAGGACTACTCGAACCTCGAAGCCATTTCCGCGGCACATTTCATCGTCAGCTACACCTGCGACGTGGTGCCGAGCCTCGGAGAGCAGGAGATGTTGCGCAAATTCCTGGCGGCGGGGGGACGCTGGTACGCGCTGCACGGCACCAATTCGATATTGCGATTTCTCAAGTCGGGGAAGGTTGATTCTCCGAACTGGGCGCCGCATTTCATGGAGACGCTGGGCTCGATGTTCATCGCGCATCCGCCCATCATGCCGTACCGTGTGAACATTGCAGACCCCGCGCATCCGCTTGTGCGCGGCATCGAGTCGTTCGAAGCGACCGACGAACTTTACTTGATGCGAACCTACGGCGATTTGCACGTGATGCTGGAGACCGAATACGAAGGCGGGGCCGAGGGTTTCGTCGAGGACTCGTGGCCGCGCGCACGGCATCCGGTTTTCTACCTCAAGGATGTCGGCCGAGGCGCGGTGCTCTACCTCACGCTGGGGCACTGCCGGGGTCACTACGACATGCAGCCGCTGATGAAGTGGTACCCGCAGATCGAGCGAGGATCGTGGGAGCTGCCGGTGTTCTACGAACTGCTCCGCCGCGGAATCGCATGGGCGAAGGAGCCGAGGGAGACGAGCAATGGACCTGCCTGATGCAATCGCGCGGTTGGGGAGCGTTATGCAGATGGCGTACGTGCCTGCGGATTTCGAAGGCGCATTGAAGTTCTGGACGAAGACCATCGGAGCCGGTCCGTTCTTTTCGATCGAACACGTGAAACTGGAGCGCACGCGCTACCGGGGACAAGTAGTCGAAGTCGATTTCTCGATGATGCTCGGGTACTGGGGCGACATGCAGATCGAGTTGATCAGGCAGCACAACGACGCGCCATCGATTTTCAAGGCGTGGCGCGATGAAGGGCGGGAAGGATTACATCACGTCTGCGTGCTGATCGATGAGATGAACGGCGCGCGCGACCTTTGCAGCCGGGCCGGTATCAGCGTCGCGCAGGAAGCGATCGTTCCGGGAGGTGGCGAAGTCATCTACGTGGACACGGGCGCGGGGCCCGGCTCGCTCGTGGAAATGCTGAAGCCGGCGCCGGGCACGCGCGAGTTCTTCAAGATGATGCGCGAGGCGCATCGAACCTGGGACGGGAGCGACCCTGTCCGCAAGCTGGGGTGACCATCATGACGTACTACCTTCTTGCCAGCCTCAAAGTGAAATACGGCCAGCAGCGGAAATTCAACGAGGTGATGAGCCATCTGAAGCCCGTGCTCGAAAGAGAGGGATGGAAGCTGATCGGCGCGTATCAGAATGCGATCGGCAGGCTCAACAGTGTGATCGATCTGTGGGAAGTCAGCAGTCCGAACGCGGTCACGGAGAGCCTCGCGACGGCGAGCAAGGACAACGAGTTTGCGCAGTGGGCGGCGCACTTGCCGGAGCTGGTGGAAGAGGAAGTTCTGCAGTTGATGACGAAGCTGCCGTATTCGCCGTAACGACCGTTCCGTCATTCCGAGCGAAGTCGAGGAATCTGATGCCGCGGCCCGTCGCATGCCGCGTGCGGGATTTCTCTCAACGTCTATCGGCAATGGGGGTTTGGAATCGCTGGTTCTCGCCTCGATCGCTGCTGAATCAAACCTTCATTGCGAATGAAGTCTGAAGAGGATGCGCCCGCCGCTGAGCACGACGGTCAGTGACATGAGGTTCCTGGACTCCGCATAGGAATGCTCCGCTCGGAATGACGGAAGGAGTGTTAGATGCCGCCCATGCAGAGGTATTTGATCTCCAGGTATTCCTCGATGCCGTATTTGGAGCCTTCGCGGCCGATGCCTGATTGCTTCACGCCGCCGAAGGGTGCGACTTCGGTTGAGATGATGCCCTCGTTGATCCCGACCATCCCGTACTCCAGCGCTTCGGCGACGCGCCAGATGCGCCCGATGTCGCGGCTGTAGAAGTAGCAGGCGAGCCCGTAGACGGTATCGTTAGCCATCGCGATCGCATCGCGTTCGGTCTTGAACCGCGTGAGCGGCGCGACCGGCCCGAAGGTCTCTTCCTTCATCAGGCGCGCCGCCAGCGGCACTTCGAGCAGCAGCGTAGGCTCGAAGAACGTCCCGCCGCGAGCATGGCGCTTGCCGCCGATCGCCAGCTGGGCACCGTGATCTACCGCGTCGGCAACGTGCTGCTCGACTTTCTCGACCGCGTGCATATCGATGAGCGGACCGATGGTGACGCCATCTTCCATCCCGTCGCCGACCACGAGCGCATTGACGGCATCGCGCATCCGCTTCGCGAACGCGTCGTAGACGCCATCCTGTACCAGAACCCGATTGGCGCACACGCAGGTCTGACCGGCATTGCGAAACTTCGACGCCATCACGCCCGGGACTGCCTTGTCTAGGTCAGCATCGTCGAAAATTATGAACGGGGCATTGCCGCCCAGCTCCAGAGACAGCTTCTTGATCGTGGGCGCGCTCTGCTGCATCAGGATGGTGCCTACTTCCGTGGAACCGGTGAACGACAGCTTGCGCACGGCGGGATTGGCGCACAGCTCGCGTCCGATCGCTATCTCGTCACCGGTCACGATATTGAGCACGCCCTGCGGTACGCCCGCGCGCTCTGCCAGTTCCGCGAGCGCGAGCGCGGAGAACGGCGTAGCAGGTGCGGGCTTGATCACGATCGTGCATCCGGCGGCGAGGGCCGCGCCGGCCTTGCGGGTGATCATCGCGTTTGGGAAGTTCCATGGCGTGATCGCGGCCGCCACGCCGATGGGTTGCTTGAGCACCACGATTCTCCGGTCGCGCGAGTTCGCCGGAATCACGTCGCCGTAAACGCGCCGCCCTTCTTCGGCGAACCATTCGATAAACGACGAACCGTAGGCGATCTCGCCCCGCGACTCCGCCAGCGGCTTGCCCTGCTCCATCGTCATGATGGTCGCGAGGTCGTCCACGTTTTGCATCGAGAGTTCGAACCATCGGCGCAGAATTACCGACCGCTCCTTTGCGGTCATCGCGCTCCACGCGGGAAATGCCTTCTCGGCAGCCGCGATCGCCTTGCGCGTCTCGGCCGTCGCAAGCATCGGAACAGTGCCGAGCGTCTGCCCGTTGGCGGGATTGTTGATCGCCTGGACTCCGCCGGCATCGGCATCGATCCATTGTCCATCGACGTAGCTCTGCTGCCGGAACAGGCGGTTATCGCGCAACTTCATCGGGGCTTCTCCTCCAGGGCGCACGAGAGCGCATCGCGGATCGTCGCGCGTAGATGCGCGCGCGGTCAAGGCGGAGAATGGGACGTGTGTTGGGACGAGAAAGGGACGTGGTGCACTCAACGCGTATTGAGCTTCCTCGCTCCGGAGACTCCGCTCGGAATGACGAATCTGATCGACGGGGCTTTCCCGTCATTCTGAGCCATCGGCGAAGAATCCCAGCGATCGTTAAGCGGCGGCGGGCTTCGGCATCGCGCGCAGAACCAGGCGCATCATTTTCGGTAGCAAGGTCGGGCGCGGCAGGCGCGGATCGAACTGGCTCATCCGGCGATCGTTCTCGGACACACAGGTCTCGATAAACTTCCGCAGCGTCAGATCCTCTCCGACGATCTGCCCGGGCGCCTGAATCACGAAATCGTCGGCCTTCTCGACGTCACCGCCTCTCGCCATCTGGTAAGCAGTCCGGGCGCGGCCGAAGGCCTGGACGGCGAGAGCGGAAGCACGACGTATAGAGAACCACGGTTTGGCGAGAAGGGTCGTGTTAGCGCCGCCATACATTGCCCAGTTGGAGAAGAAGAGGATGTGGCGGGCTTCCTCGGCAATCAGGCTTTCGAAAATTTGCGCCAGCGACTCGGGAAAGAAGCCCGCATCGGAGCCGAGCTTGAAGAGACCGAACGCGAAGAAGATGTCGAACACCTCGCCGTAGCCCATCCGCATGAAGCCCCATTCGGGATCGCGCGGCGTGTAGCTGTCGGGATCGGGCACCGGAATTCCGTAGTGCTCCATCAGGCCGGTGAAAAGCGATGCGTGCCGACCTTCCTCGAACGCCTGCATCGCGACCGAGTCCCGCACGACCGGATCGCGCTCGGCCTCGACCATCAGCTTGATGCGGCGGGTGGCGATGCGCTCGGTCTGCAGCGCCTCGTTCCAGAACGGCATCCCGCGCAGGCGCGCGAGCTCATCGGACGTCAGTTCCGGCCACTCGATTTCGTTCACCCGGTAGTTATTGAAGGTCCGCTCGAACTCGCTGCACATCAGGTCGCGATGTTCGCGGCTTCCTATCTTGACCGTCGGCAAGGCGCCCTCCGAAAACGGCGCTAAATTATCATTGCGGGATTTTTACACCAAGACAGGCAAGCGATGCCTTCGCTCGCCCACGCATGTCTTCGCGGCCTGACGCGACGCTATTGCTGGTCGCTCTTCGGGATGCCGCCGATGTCCATCGACCATGGCATCGCGGAGCGACACCAGATCTGGCGGAAGGGGCGGCCGAGTTCGGCGCGTTGGCGGATAGTGCCGATGCGTAAGGCGTAGGTCTGCGGATTGCTTACCGCGGTCGCGTAGATCGGCGTGCCACAGTCGGGGCAGAACGCGTGCGCGCGCGGGTTGCCGCTGGCAGCGGTTTTCTTGATGTACACCTTCGGCTCGCCGTTCAGCAGCTTGAAGCCGGCCGCCGGCGCCATCACGTTCGCGCGATACACCGACCCGGTAAGGGTCTGGCAATCGCTGCAATGGCAGATTGCGACGGCATTTGGATCGACCTCAGCCTCGAACGCGATCTTTCCGCAGTGGCATTTGCCGTCGATCTTCATGGCGGGAGTTCCTCAATGCTTTGGTTTGTCTTGCGGCTCGGGAAGATCGACATCCAATCCTTCGATCAGCGGAATGCCGAACGCGCTCTTGCCGAGGAATTCGATCGATTCATCGCTGTCGAACGGATGATAGAGACCCGCGCGCACGTCGCGAAACAATCGCTCCAGCGGCAGACGCTTGAAATACGACGATCCGCCGACCGCACGCAGCGCCAGGTCGACGACGCGCACGGAATTCTCCACCGCGATCATTCGCGCCGCGACTGCCTTGCGCGACCAACTGCGGGGATCATCGCGATCGACCTCTCCGGCCGCCTTCCACATCGCGGCGCGCGCACCCTCCAGCAGCAGGTCCATCTCACCCACCTTGTTGTACACGGCAGGCAGATGGCTCATCGGATGCTTCAGCGGAAAGCGCCTGCGATCCTTCATGAACTCGACGGTGAAGTCGCGCGCCGCCGCGGCGATGCCGATATACGGCGCGCCAATCGTGAACGGCGCCTTCGCAAACACCTTGGTCACGCGGCCGCTGCGCGAGACCGGGCGGGTCAGCACGATGTATTCGTCCGGCACGTGCGCATCTTTCAGCTCCGAGCTGTTCGACGCGGTCGCGCGCATGCCCATCACGTTCCAATCGTCCTTGAAGGTCAGCCCGGGAGTTTCGCGCGGCGGAATGAAGAACGTGATGATGGTGGGACCCTGCGGCGCGTCCTCGGAGATCGCTTCGGCAAAGAACAAATCAAGGGCGATGCTCTGGGTGCTGAAAATTTTGCGCCCATTGACGATCCATCCGCCCTCGACCCGGGTCGCCGTCGTGCGCGGGCGCAGGTTGATGACCGCGTTGTCAGGCTCGGAGCCGGAGCCGCCGCAAATCAGGCGATCGCTCGCGATCCGGCGCAGCATCCGCTCGACATTCGGCGCCTGGAATTTGCGATACAGATCGATCAGGAGGCCGACCGTGTTGAAGTGCATGTTGATGGCGAGCGCGGTCGCGCCGCATCCGCGCGCCAATCGCTCCTGCGCCTTGATTCGCTCGAGCAGGCTCGCGCCGAACCCGCCGAGTTTCTCGGGAATGGTCAGGACGGTGTAGCCGGTTTCCTTGAGGCGGGCGTAGTTCTCGTAGGGAAAGGAGCCCTCTTCGTCGTGCTTCGCGGCGCGCGGCGCGAACTCGTCGGCAAGAGTCGCCGCAAGATCGATGAAGCGTTGCTCGCGCTCGGTATTGAGCTGGTTCATCGCGCGCTCCTTTCCCCCGCGGCCGAGAGCATCGCCGCGTCCGGGCGGTAGTCTACAACCGAAGCCCCGGATAAACCACGGAAAGAAAAGCGGGAGGAGCGAGATGCGACGGCACTCATGGGAGGGGACGGATGGGCGGCATATGGGGCTGAGTCTCGGCCGGCAGCGCGGGCTGCTCGCCGTGGGTGAGGAAGGTCACGGCGCAGAATGCGCCCAGCCACGATCCGCCGGCGGCGAAGAGCGTGTACAGCGGATTTCGGGTGTAGCTGATAACGGCGAAGGCGGAGAGCAGGTACCATACGCTGCTCCAGCTCGCCGCACGCACGCGCTTTCGCGCGGAGACGGCGCCGTTGAACATGACATAGACGGCGTCCGTGGCGGCGGTCGATGCGAACACACCAAGCGAAATCCAGACATTCGGAAGTTCCATCGAGAATTCCCTTTCCTGGCTGATTCAAGACTATGAATAACAGAATTCCTGAATCGCACGCGCATCACGCGCGCGGAAAAGGATCTCTCTCCTGCCGCGCAAGGTCGCGCGGCATCCTCTCACCAAAGGTGAGAGGGAAAGAGAGGAAAGGTCACGACCACGGGGTGGTGCGGGCTTTGCCGCCGGGACCGCTGTAGGTCGTCGTGTACCCGGGCTCGCTTTCGAATTTTACTTGCGGCATCGCGGCGCAGAGGCGTTTCCAGGCCGCGATCAACTCATCCTCGGCCCTGTAATCGAAAGGATCCTGCAAGATCTTTTCGGCGGCATCGCCCGGCTCGTGCGGATGGTCGCGCAGCCAGGCGGCGGTGATCGCGATGCCGCGTTCCGGCGGCACGACGTCCGAGTAGCCGAGCTGCGTTTTGAGCTTGGTCATGTCGAGCACGCGATGGGTCGTCCACGGTTGCGAGATCAAAGGACGCGCGGGGATCGCGAACTGCCACGGCATCGAGATGATTTCCGGCTTCGCATCGAGCGTGTCGGCGATGATCTCGACGACCTGGCGGAGCGTCAGCAGCCGCTCGTCGCCGCAGTTGTAGATCTGACCGCTCGCCGCTTCGGGGCGATCGACGGCGAGAAGAATCGTGTGGGCGGCATTTTCGACATAGGCCGCGTGATTCAGCGTGAGACCGTCGTCGGGGATGATGATCGGTCGACGATCGAGGATGCGCCTGACGATCGACCATTCGCGCGGCGCCAGCTGGTACGGCCCGTAGAGCAGCGGATAGCGGAAGTGCGTGGCACGCGGGTGATGTTCGAACACGCTCTGCTCGGTTTTCACCACGCGCCAGCCCTTGGGATCTTCCTCCTCGACGGGAACGAGCGGTGAATCCTCCGGCGTCGGAATCGGCATGCCCGTCGGATTCAGAACCGCGGGATTCATGTAGCCGCGATACGCCGGCGCGCCGCCGATCGAGATAAAGCGGCCGGTGCGACCCGCCATGATTTCCGCGATACGGCGCAGGCGGCCATATGCCGCGACGGTCAGATCGAAAGTTCGATTGCCAAGCGCCTCCGTAAGCGCGCCGTCGGAGAAGGGGTCGGTGTGAATATGCTCGACCGCGTCGGGGATCTCCTTCACCTCGTGACGGCCGGTATGAAGAATCGCGACGTGGTAGCCGCGCCTGAGCAGGCCGTTGACGATGAAGTGGCCGCTTGGGCCGGTGCCTCCGATTACAAGTGCTTTCAAGCTGCGACTCCGTTGACCCGTCTCAGAAAGTCGGGAGGTGCTGAATCTCTTTGTACTTGTAGTAACCGGGACCGACGCCGTACTCCATAATTCCGAACCCGGTGTCGTTGCCGCATCGCCATTCGATCAGATGATCGCTGAGCGTGCTCGCTTCGGCGCGCACCCCGGGATCTGCAAGGTCCCAGACATCGTGCTCGCAGTAGTACTCGCCCTTGTGATCGCCGTGGTACCAGCCGCGATAGCCTCCGTAGCCGCCGCCCTTGAGATGCCATCGCGGAGGATGGGTGACGAATGACACTTCGCGCTTCTCGCCGTTCTTGAAGAACAGCGCGATGTCGCCGCCCGTGAGAGTCTGCACGGGACCCGATGCGTCCCAGCGGAATTCCTGCTCCGTGCGATCCAGAATCCAGGCGGGGTCGTGCGGCCGCCCGAACGGAGCGACCTTCTCACCGCTGAAGTAGCTGTACTTGCCGGCGGCACGCTCGACGAAGCGCCAGTGCAGCGCGTAGTCGCGGAATTGCGCGACCGACCAGCTGAACAGGAACGGCGCAAACGTGGTGCGCTTCGAATCGGAAGAATCGGTGCGAAGCGGGCGGCGCGTGCCCCACGATCGATCGCGATGGCCCCACCAGTCGTTGGGGTCGAGCGCGATCGTCGTACCGTCGATCTGCAGCGTGCCGCTCGCGCGGCCGGCCTGGTCGAAGCGGGAGATGTCCTGCACGACCTTGCCGCCGCTCTCGCGGAAATCGTGCTCCTCCTGGTGCGGGTTCATCGATGCGGTCCATTCGAGGTCAAGGCGCAGGCGGGAAGGGTTGTCGCCGAGCCGGACGCGGAAGCGCCGCAGGCCCTCGAGCACTTCGACGGAGAGCGGCCCGATCTTTATCTCATCTATATGCGGACGCAGCGTGCGCGAGGCGCGGAAGTTGTACTGCTTGCCACCGCGCCATACGGTGACGAAGCCATCCTGCACGTTCTTGTTGGGATACTGGCCGACGCCGATGCCGAGAATCGTGTCCTTGTCGCGGACATTGTAGACGCTGATGTAGATGCGCTCGGTCCATTCGGGGTTGTCGGTGTGGACGTGGTCCATCGTGGCCGGCAACTGATGGCACATCATTTCATCCCAGCTACTCAGCATTGCCAGACCTCAGAAGCCCAATGCCCTCGCGGCCATATCCAGCACGACCGGCACCGAATAGGTCGTGCGGGCGAGGCGGAGATCCTTGTTCTTGCCCTCGGCGAACAATCCCGATGCGCTCAGCCAGAAGGCGGTGCTGCGCATCATGTAGAGAATTTCGTAGTAGCGACAGACTTCGAGATCGACCTTCAATCCGGTGAGCTGCTGGTAGTAGTCGAGAAAGAATTCGCGCTCGACTACGCATGACAGCAGCGGCGAGCCTTCGCGATTCAGGTCGGAGAGCACGTAGGCGACGTCGTACATCGGGTCGCCGATCACTTGTAGTTCCCAGTCGATAATCGCGCTGATCGCATCGTCCTTGATCATCAGGTTGCCGGTGCGGTACGCGCCGTGGACGAACGCCAGCCGCTGCACTGCGGGGGCATTCGCCTTGAGCCACATCAGCAACTCGGTCAGTGCGGGCTCCGGCTTGCGAATCGATTGCGCGATCAGGCTCTCCCATTTAGCGATCTCGCGCAGCGCGAATCCGCGTCCGCCTTCCGGGATCCCGATGAAATCGAGTCCTGCCGCCTTCCAGTCGAGGTTGTGCAGCGCTGCGAGCGCCTCCACGAAACTGCGCGGCAGGCGGCCGCGCCGGGCCGCATCGGCATAGAAACTCTTGCCGGCTTTCGACCACGGGTTCGGCGCTTCGCCTTCGACCTTTTCCATCACGAAGAACGGCCCGCCGAGCAGCGCCGGGTCCGCTTCATACCAGTAGGCTTTGGGGGTCGGCGCTGGAGTCGATTCCAATGCCTTGATGACGCGGAATTGCTGCTCGAGCGAGGAGAGATTTCGCAGCAGACCCGCGCCCGGATCCTTGCGCAGGCAGAAGCCCTGTCGCATGTGGCGGCCTTCCTGCATCCAGTTCCCATAGAAGGTGTAGATTTCGTGAGACCATCCACCGGCGGTCTGAACGAAATCGGTCAGCTCGAGTCGATCGGAAGCGGGCAGCTTTGATTTCAGGTAGCCCGCGATCTTCTCCCTGGCCGACGGCGTGCTCATTTCAGTCGCCGCTCTTCCCGGTGATCGCGAGTTCGAGATCGAGAAGCTCTCTCAGCGCCTGCCGGACGCGATGGTTACCGCTCGCAAAAGCGCCATTCCCGATCTCGCTGCGAGCGGCGTACAGCCTCTCGATAACGACTGACGCGCCTGCTTCATCGCGCGACGCGCCGGAAACGATCCGATCGGGAAGGCCGAGCTTCGCAAGATCGTCGAAGAGTGCATCGATGATTGCGCTCTTCCTCGACTCGCTCGCGCCGCGATCTTCGATCTGCCGCGAGACGAATTCGAGGATGGTCGCGGCCATGTATGCCTGCGCTTTCGGATAGGGGTCGGTAATCGCCGGCCCGATTACATTGCGCAGCGAGGTGACGATCTCACCGATAAGCGTCCGGGCCGGCAGCATGGCAGCCTACCGCGCCCAGGCGCCGCTGGCGTCGGAGCGATAGCCGATCGCACGATAGGCGGCATCGACCAGGCTCTGCCCGCGATCGTTCATCAGGATCCCGAAGCCCATCTTGTTCATCGTGTAGCCGAAGCTCATCCGGCATTCGGGATCCGCGAAGCCGAGCGATCCACCCGCACCGACATGGCCGAAGGCGGGCTCGCCAATAATCAGCGAGCAATGCGCGGCGTTGTCGAGCTTGCGGTTATCCATCGCCTTCATGAATCCCAGCGAAAAGCGTGTCGGGATGCGCAGGGTCGCATCTTCGTGCGTCGCGACGGAGCATCGCGCCATGCGTTCGAGCGTGTCCTTGCCGACCAGGCGCACGCCGTTGAACTCGCCGCCGTTCGCGAGCGGCTGATACATCCGCGCGAGGCCGCGTCCGTTGGAGATGCCGTTGGCCGACCCGATTTCCGCGGCGTGCGCTTCGCGGCTGTTCACGTCGAAGCCCGCCATGTTGAACATGAAGTAGTGCGTCGCGGAGTCCTTCTCGTTGACGGCGGCTTGCGAGATGCGGCTGTTGCGGACCTCATCGGTGATGGGCGCGTAGATCATCGGGGCGACGCGCGGCTCGCGATCTTCCGGCAGTCCGATCGCGAAATCGAGTCCGAGCGGGCGCGCGACTTCATCCTCGAAGAATTTGCCGAGCCGCTTTCCGGTCGAGCGATGCACCATCTCGCCGATGGTCCACGCCAGCGTGATGCCGTGATAGCCGTTGCGGATGCCGGGCTTCCAGAACGGCTCCTCGCGCGCCATCAAGTCGATCATGTAGTCGTAGTCGTAGAAGCCGCCGTTCTTCACCGTCGTGCGCAGATGCGGAAGTCCGACCGAGTGATCGAGCATCATGGTGACGATCGCGCCTTCCTTGCCGGCCTGGTCGAATTCGGGCCAGTAACGCTTCACGGGCGCATCGAGATCGAGCTGGCCGCGATCGGCGGCCATATGCGCGCATAGCGCAGCCGCGCCCTTGGTCGCGGAGAAGACGATCGAAATCGTGTCCATCGTCCACGGCGCGCCGTTGGGGGCGACCTTCCCGCCCCACAGGTCGACGACGGTGCGGCCTTCGAGCGTGATGCAGCAGCTCGCGCCCACCTCTTCGCGCTTCTCGAAATTCTCGATGAACGCGTCGGCAACCCCCTGGAACCTGGGATCGACTTTGCCTTCAACCAGGCCGGCGCGAGTGTTTTTGGAAATGGTTTGGTTCGCCATGTAACAACTCTCTCGATTGGTTGAGCGAATATTGCTGCAAAAGAGCGGCGGCTTACAAACGCGCTACTTGTGCTCGTACCACTGGATCGCGCCCTTCAGACCGCGCTCTTTCTGCACCGCGCGAATCTCCTCGTTGCCGGGACCGAAATGGAAAATCGCGTCGAACTCGGCGCCCGACAGCACGGCGGTGCGGAAGCCCTGGATATCCATCGCGCGATTGATCGCGAGCTTCTCCAGCCGCAGCTTCTGCGCGGGAACCTTCGCGACCCGGTGCGCATAGTCGTAGGTTTCCTTTTCGAGGGTTTCCGCCGGGAACGCGCGCGTCGCGAATCCGATCGCTTCCGCTTCCTTGCCGCTGATGCGGCTGCCGGGCAGGAACGCGAGGTACTTGGTGCGATGCGGACCGACCATCCAGTTCCAGAACGAACTCACGTAGCCGGCGCCGGCGGGAATCGAGGGAAACCCGATGCTGGCGTTTTCCGCTACGAAGATGATGTCGCTGGAGATGGCCATCTGCGAGCCGCCTGCGAGGCAGTAGCCGTGGACCATTGAGATGACCGGCTTGGGCAGATCGCGCAATCGCAGCCAGTGCTCGACGTAACGCTGCAGCGAGCGCTGGTCGGAATCGAGCGTGTAACGCTCGCCGCTACCCTCGCCCATGCTGACAGTCAGATCGTAGCCGGTGCAGAACGCGCGCCCGGCGCCGCGGATGATGAGAATCTTGATTTCAGGGTCGCGCTCGATTTCAGTCAGCGCCTCGCCCATCTCGGCGATCAAGGTGGGCGTCATCGCGTTGAGCTTCTCGGGCCGGTTGAGCGTGAGGGTTCCGATCAATTCGTGCTTGTCCAGCAAGATGTTGGTGAATGCCATGGATGGCCTCCGCGCGGCAGGCATGCGCTCTTCGATGAGAAACAATTTGCGGGCGAAGTTGCAACCGGAATCAGGGGCGAAGGGTCTGCGTAAACCGAGGCGCTTCCACGCTCACGGGGCACTCTAACGCCACGGATTTGCGAGGTCGTCGCTGATTCCCCGAATGTCACGCGACGAGCAGCCTGGGCTTGCTGCGTTCCGAAAAGATATCTTGAACAAAGAAGGTAACTGGACTATTGACTCAGAGATAGCAGAGATGTCGTTTCGTGGGGGGCCAATGAATCGTCGACAATTTCTGACCTCGGGCATCGCGATGATTTGCGGAGCCACGCTTCCAGGTCGCGGCGCGCTTGCCGATGGGAGTTGCGCGCCACCCCAATTCGTACCGCCTGGTTTTCCATCGCTCTGTAACGCATTTGCAAATCTCAAAAAAATCGAGGTCGCGTCGCAGAAGTTAACCGAGTGGTGTTGGGCGGCGAGCATCTCCATGATCTTTGCTGACGCAGGGCATCCGGTCTCCCAAGACGAAATCGTGAAGCGCGGGTACGGCTCGATCGTGAATCAACCGGGCGGCATCGGCCAAATCCTTAACGCTTTGAATACAAGTTGGACCGACAACAACGGTGTAGGCTTCAAGTCGAAGACTTCGGCGCTCTTTTGTCCCGACATCGGAAGGATGAATCTGTCCAATCCAGACATTATTTCAACGCTGAGCTCCAACCAGCCGATGCTGTACTGCAACCTGACTCACGCGATGGTGTTGTTCCAGGTCAACTACACGCCGCCATCCAACGTTGGCGCCGCTGTGGTCGTAGATCCGATGCCAGGCATGGGCGTCCGGCAGTTGACCCCAATGGAAATGGTTCCAGTTCCCTACGGTCAAATGCGAATGTTAGCCCGTATTGAGATCGCTTAGCGCGATTTCCAGGCCCTTGAGGTCGAAGGCATTGCAAAGTGAGCGAGGTAGCGTGCAACCCGCCTCCTTCGCTTTAGACCTACTATGAGATCAGCGCGTCTCCGCCGGCATCGAATTCAACGCATCGTCACTCAAGGCTTGAGCGGTGCGATAGGCGCGATTCTGGGTTTCCTGATTTCTCAAAGCCTTGCCTTGTATACCTTTCGAGTGAACTTACGAACAAACAAAGACATACAAATGATCAACCTGGCTCGAGATCTGAACAAGTCTTTTGCGGAAAATGCTACGTTCGGAAAAATACGCATGTCGATTGATGCCTGCGGCAAACTCTATAGAAGCTGGGGTGGTACATTCGACAGCGATCAGATCAATCAATACCTGAACTTCTTCGATGACATTGGCTTCTATTGGTCTCTTGGGGATCTGAGTAACGAGATCGTTTACCAGATGTTCGGTGCCTACGTTGTAGAGGCTTACGAATACCCGGAGATTCGACGCTACATTTCCGGGTTCCGTGCCAATGCCGGTCAAAAACAAGCTTTCGAGAATTTCGAGAAACTAGCCGCAGCGATAGAGCGAAATCCGGATTTTGCTGACCTGGTCGCAGCAGCCAAAGTTTGTGGTTCAACGCACTCGCCCGCGAACGGCGATGCGCGCAATGGCTCGTAGTCAACAACGAGGACTGATATGCGCACTTCCAGGACTCTACTCGTCATTTTTATCGCTGCGCTTCTCCTGGGGCCGTCACCAGGCAAATGCGAACCACCGGAAGCCCACGGAGGAGGTTGTCCGGAGGGTCCGCCCTGTCCTGGATTCGGCACAGCGGGAGGCGGGGGAGGCAGTTTTGGGGGACCCGGCGCCTCACCCTCAGTCCAGACTAGCAGGACCTGTCATTTCAGCGCGGGCCCCAAAGCCGGACAGACCCAAAGTTTCGTTGGGGTGCCAGGCGTAGTTCCGGCTCCCGTTGGCGGCCCGTGCACAGATGCGATGGGGAGCTGGGGCGTTGCTGTACCCGATTCCACCGCGGGCCCCAGCCAATAGAATCGCTTCTGCGAGGGGCTCCGGATTTGGGTCAGCCGGGAGCAGTCACGTCGGCGCTGCCCTCCTGCGGCTTGGCGAGGCCGGCCCAGTTCGCAAGCCGCGGATGGAGCGAGCGGCGGCGCGCATAGAAGAACGCCAGCATCGCGGCGGCGGACAATAGATTGCCGACGACAATCGTGCCCCAGCCGAGCTGGTTCAGGAGCGCATCGCTGAGAATCGATGCGAAGCCCATGAAGAAGGCCTGGAACAGCGAGAAGACGAGCAGAAGGCATAGCCACAGCAAGGGTTCCTCCAGCGAGGCGGCCAGGCTCGCGACCACGATCCCGAATGCGACGAACACGGCGAAGTGCAGGACCGTATAGCTCATCACGACCGGGCTGGTAGCCGCGATCGTGGCGGGATTGCGCGAGCCCGCGAGGATAACGCTGCCCAGCGTCGCGGGCGTGCGGAACGGATTGGAGCCGGAACCGACGTCGTAGAACAGGAACCACAGGATCACGACGGTTCCGCCGATTGCACCGGCGGCGGCGCCTTCGGCGAGGATGCTGACCCATGGTCCGAAGAGCCGATCGCCGAGGCGCGGATGGCGTCCGAAGAAATACGCGACCATCACGGCCGTCGCGAGCAGGTTGCCGACCAGCACGCTCCACCACGAGAGCGCGCTCTGGAACTCGGGGCCGAGGAAGGTGACGAGGGCGACGAACAGTCCTTCGAACGCGATCAGCACGATCAGCAGAGCGGGCAGCAGAGTTCGCCGATGCTCGGCCGCTTCGAGCATGATCGCGGTTCCGACGCCGAAAGCTACGAACGCGAATACGTGAACGATCGTGTACTCGACGACCAGCGGCAGCGCGGCCCCGCGCGCCGCCGAGTGAAACAGCACGGACGCGAGCAGCGCCGGTGTTTCGAACATCCTGCCGCGCGAGAAATCGAACAGCAGGAACCACAGTGCTACGGTTGCGGCGCCGAGCAATCCGGCCACGGCGCCATCGCGGACAATCTGGCCTTTTGAGTTCATGACGCGTCACCCCCGAAGGGACCCAGGTTTCGCGCAAACTGCGCGCGCGTCAGCATCGGTGCTGGAAGTGGTTTCAATTCTATCGGCGCAATGAGTTACCGCAAGGCGCCCCAAGCTGCTGACAGCCGAAAGCGGGGGGCCTGATGACAGTAGCGAATTCTTCCTGCTACGATTCGCGCCTGCAGAGGATTTCCATCCGATGGTGAGAAAAGGCCGCATATAGATGAAGGCCGCGAGGGTGCTGGGCAGGCTGCTGATTTCGTCGATGGCAGCCGTTGCGATCGGATGCGGCGGGAGCTCCGGCCCGGGCGCAAGCCCGAGCGCAAGTCCCACACCCCAGGGCCTCGGCAACCTCAAGCACGTCATCATCGTCATCCAGGAGAATCACTCCTTCGACAACTACTTCGGCGTGCTGCCGTACGCCGGTTCGACCGCGTACTTCACGGCCGCCAACCCGTATCACACCCCATCCGGGAGCGATGGATGTGAAGCGAGCGACTCGACCTGCGTCGACGCGCTGACGTGCAGCGGGACCACGCCGGAGAGCTGCAGCAACTTCAACTACGTGGGCGCGACGAGCACGGTCCCGACGACCCATACGACGGACTATTGTCCGGGAACGCCCAACCATGATTGGGCGCCGATGCATCAGAAGGCGAATTTCTGCGATCCCAACTCAACTGATCCCTTGAACAACGGCTTTGCGGAGGTCGATGCGGGCCACTCTTCCGCAATCCCGATGACCTACTACAACGAAGAAGACCTGCCGTACTACTACGCGGTCGCGGAAACATTCGCGATCAGCGATCGGCATTTCGCATCGTTGATCGGCCCCACCCTATCGGATCGGATGTACACGATGGCGGCAACCTCGTTCGGGCACCTGGACACCGACCAGGTGAACGACTCACCGCCCGGGCCTCCGGGGTATCAGCCGATAACCGGATCGATTTTCGATCTGCTCGACAAGTATCATCGGAGCTGGGCGGAGTACTACGAATGCGGCGACAACGGCGTTCCGCCGCGACCATACGCGCAATTGTTCCGCTACGAGGACATCCCCAACTTCGTGCACCTGTCGAACACCGACCCATCGAACCAGTTCCCGGAATTCGCAGCGGCGACGCAGGGATCGAAATGCAGTCTGCCCGACGTCTCATACGTGAGCATCTGGAACCATGAGCATCCGCCCTACAGCGTCCAGGCCGGTGAGCATGATGTGTCGGTGTTAATCAACTACCTGCGCACGGGCCCGTGTTGGAAAGATTCGATCATGTTCATCACCTACGACGAAGGGGGCGGTAATTACGACCACGTGCTTCCGCCGGCCGTCGTTTCGCCCGATGGCATTCCGCCCGGCGAATGCGCCGATCTGTCGAATCCACCGTCGTCGCTGGCTCCGGGCGGCGGTGCGAATTGTTCCTCGAGCCTCGCATCGCAGACCAGCCTGGAGTCACTCACGCTGCCGGGAGAGGCACCGGCGGATTTTACCCAGCTCGGCTTCCGCATCCCGCTGCTGGCGATATCGCCGTTCGCCAAACCGCACTACGTAAGCCACGTGGTGAGCGAGCACTCGTCGATGCTGAAGTTGATCGAGGAACGCTTCACCCGCGGAAAGAACCTCAATCGGCGTGACGCGGCGTCGAGCGACCTCAGCGACATGTTCGATTTCGTCCACTCGCCTTCCGCAAATGCGGAGGTGTCCCCGGCGATCGCGCCGACTCCGGTGGTGGGCGGAAAGTGCGGAAATCCGCTCCCGACGCCGGCGGCGACGTGCTCGGTGCTATTTCCGCTGCCAACACCCTCGCCCACTCCGCCGCCCGCGGCGACTCCGACGCCGGTCGTCTGCAAGATTCCGACACCGAGCCCAACGCCCGCGTTTTGAGGGTCTTCGGCCTACTTTGAGTCCGGAGCCGCGCTCGTGCGCAGGCGGATGCGGGCGTTGTCCCAGGTGATGGCGGAGCCGACGGGAGTCAGCCGGAGCATCACCATGTCGGAGTAGTGCTTGCGGGTGGCATCGGTCAGCGTGCCGGGTGACTCGGCGAAGCCCGCGTACTTTTTCGCGAGCGCCTCGGCCGCGCGATCGAACTCTTCGCCGGGTTCCAGGCGCTGCACCTCGACGCGCAGCATCACGGCGCACAGCTCGCGCCATCGTTCGCCCCGCTCGACCAGGAAATTTCCGCGCGTGTCGTTACGGATGCGCGCGAGCTTCTTCGACTTCGACGGCGTGCGCAGGTAGATGCGCCGATCGACCGCCGCAAACCACATCGGCATCGAGATTGGCCATCCATCGCGCGTAAGCGTCGTGAAGATCCCCGTGTGCGCGCGGGCGAGTTCGGCCCACGCTTCCTCTTCTGAAAGCCGGATGCTCATGGAGCTGATTAAAGACGGTTTGCCGCTCGATGAGAAGCCGCGAGCGATCGCGCGATGAGTAAGCGCGTCGGATGCTAAGGAATCAGTAATTTTTTCAGCGCGTTTGCGAGTCGCAGGCGGAGAGCCGGCGGCCTGCCCTGCTTTAGCTTAGAAATGAATTCTCCTCACCAGCTGACTCAAGTCGCCTGCGGCATCCGATTTTTCGCGTCGTGGCATCGCGCTTGCTCGATTCTTCTTTTCAAAACCAGCGACAAAACCCAGGGGAATGACGCCATGAAAGAGCAAGGAGCGCGAAATCATATGAGTCTCGGAGCCGGTGTGCTGGCCGTGTTGCTGGCGGGCGCGATGGGAATATTCACCGCGTGCGCATCGACGCCGACCAGCGAAAGCACGGGCGGTTACATCGACGACTCCGCGATAACCGCGAAGGTCAAGGCCGACCTCGCGCAGGACCCGGCGGTGAGTGCGCTGCAGGTTCACGTCATCACTTACAAGGGCGTGGTTGACCTCAATGGATTCGCAAATACGCCCGCGGAGATCACCGAGTCCGGACTGGTTGCGAGCAAGGTCGCGGGCGTGGTCTCGGTTCATAACAACCTGGTCCTGAAGCAGGCCGCCGCCCCGGCGACATCCACAGAAAAGCGCATCGAGTAGCTCCAGCTCGAATTGCTCGTGCCTTGCAGGCGCTTCGCGAACGGGGCTATTGCTGTACCGGGAACGCACAAGCGCGGGGCACAAGTGAAATTCGGGGTACTTCAGTTCTTCAGCTGGCCGGACCGGCGCATCACGCTGCCCACGGTCTATGAGCGCGCGCTGCAGCGAATCGAGATCATGGATCGCAGCGGTTACGACGCGATCTGGATCACCGAACATCACTTCAACGACTACAGCGTGTGCCCATCGATTCCCGTGATGGGCGCGTTCGTGGCGGCGCGCACCAAACGCCTGCATATCGCAACCGGCGTCACGCTCGCGGCGTTTTACCATCCGCTGCGGCTCGCGGAAGAAGTCGCGCTGCTCGATATCCTGTCGGGCGGGCGCGTTTACTGGGGAGCCGGGCGCGGATTCGATCCGCTCGAGTTCAAGACCTTCGGGATGACGCCCGAGGAGAGTTACCCGCGCTTCCAGGAAGCGGTCGATATCGTGATGAGCGCGTGGCGCAACCCGCGCGTGACGTATCACGGCAAATATTTCTCGTTCGAGAATATCGAAGTGCTGCCGAAGCCGCTTCAGCAGCCGCATCCGCCGATGTGGGTGGCGGCGTACTCGCCCGCGGCAATCGAATGGGCGGCCGCGCGCGGATATTCGATCATGCTCGACCCGCATTCTCCGACCTCGATGATCGGCGAGAAGATGGAAACCTGGCGCAAGCTCCTCGTCAGCCATGGCCACAACCCGGCCGGTCGAGTTCTGCCGACGGTGCGCCTGGTCGCGATCGCGGACAGCGATGCACGCGCGGAGGAAGTGGCGCGCGAAGGATCGAAGTGGATCCTGCGCTCGTACGTGAATCCCAACGGCGAGCGGGGCGACAGCGCCGCGATGGTGCAGCGGTACGTCGACTCGATGGTGATTCACGGCACGCCGGAGCGTGTGGCCGAGAAGATCGCAAGGATTCGCGACGAGATCGGGCTGAACTACATGATCACCGCGCCGCTCAGCCACGAGACGTTCCTGTCATTCACCGACAAGGTGCTGCCGAAGCTGGCCACGGACGAGCCGGCGATTGCGCCCTAAGCCTTCTGCCCAGGGAGAAGAGTCCCGGCTCCGGGACAGATGAGGGGGACCGCCGTTACAGCATTCGCGGCGGTTTCATACCGGAACCCAATGCGGCTTTGAACGACTTCGCCAGTTTCTCCACCGTCCAGGGCGCATCACCCATCAGCACGCACTCCGGCACGATGTGCGAATAGCGCGTGATGCGATAGCCCATGGCGCCGATCGCCTGCCCGTTGACGTACTGCGCTTCGTCGCTCGCGAGGTACACGACCACCGGTGCGACGTTGGATGGATCCATGATCGAGGCCCGGCCGGAATCGCGAAATGACGACCCGGCGGGCATCCGAGTGTCGGGAATCGAATCGGTCATGCGCGTCGATGCGCCCGGCATGATTGCATTCACGGTGATGTTGTACTTCGCCAGCGCGACCGCGCTGCTGAAGGTCAGGCCGAGAATTCCCGCTTTCGCCGCTGCATAGTTGGGCTGACCCGGAGCTCCGAGCGCGGCCCCGGAAGAGAAATTGATGATGCGGCCGGCCTTGCGCTCGCGCATATGCGCCGACGCGGGGCGCATCGTGCAGAAGTGGCCCTTCAAATGCACGCGGATGACCTCGTCCCATTCCTCTTCGGCCATGTTGAAGATCATCCGGTCGCGCAGAATACCCGCGACGTTCACCAGGATGTCGAGCTGGCCGAATTCCTTGATGGCCTGGTTGACGAGGGCCTCGCCGCCCGCGACGGTCGCGATATCGCCGGCGTTGGCAACCGCGACTCCACCGGCGGCCTTGATTTCCTTGACGACATCTTCGGCAGGCTTGCTCGATGGCTCCTTGCCATCGACGGTCACTCCGTAGTCGTTGACGACGACCTTGGCGCCATGAGCAGCCAGCGCCTTTGCGACTTCACGTCCGATCCCACGCCCACTGCCGGTCACCGCTGCCACTTTGCCATCAAGCATTCCCATAGCGGCCTCCTGTAATTGATCCCCTACTAGCGCAACAGGCACAAAAACGCACACCGTTTTAATGTACCTGCCGCGGTGCTGAGTCGCCCTCGAATGGCGCGCTCGGGCAACAGGCAAGGACGCGGCGCTTTCCTCACTCCGCGCTTACACCGCTGTCTGAAGGTTGACCCTATGCATAGATTCGCGCTATTGGCACGTTCATCGGTCTGCCAAGGCGGACGGCTTCACATCCGCTGCTGGAAAAGGGGAAATGAACATCCGGCTGAGGACGAGCGAGAGCCCCGAAGCATGGATTCGAGTCGGTTCAAGGAATCATCGCCGGGTGTAGACATTCGACTGAAGCGGGGAGTGGTTTGCCTGGTTGTTTCCCTGATTCTGAGTGGATGCTCCGTCGAATACTTCGATGCCAGTAATGGGGTCGAGCACGTGTGGGGCCTGGGTCACGTGGCGATGAAGATCGGCCAGCCGAACGAGGGACTCAAGGCGGTCGGCTACCGAACGGACAGTGTCGGCCTCGCGGTGGGAAAAGCGCAGGAAGGCTATCAACTGGGAATCGGATGGAGCAGTTATCAGCGGCTGGAGGTTGCGGATCAGGATGCGCAGATGTGCCTGGCCTGGCCCGCCGCGTCATTTTACACCGCGCGGGTGGGCACCAAGTTCCCGCCCGATGTCGGCGAATGCGGAGAGAAAAACGAGGTGAGGAAACCATGAGTCTACCTGGCTACACTCGCATCCTCTTGTCGCTGATGCTCCTGGGACTTTCGGGATGCGTGGTCGGCTACAACTCAACACTGTTTTACACCCAGTCCAATATCGGCGTGGATGCCGAAACCAAACCGCCAACGGCGGAGATCTCGATAGCGCGGCGCGAGGGAGTGATCGAGCCCGGATTCGAAGCAGGACAAACCGCCCCCGTGATGGCGGGGTTTCAAAGCCATAACAACCCGTTGTCGCGTTTCTTCTTCGGCGTCCAATCGACCTTCGCGGGCGGAGACGCGGCGGTGGCCCTTTCACAGGGAATGGGAGGGGCCATTATTGACGATACCCCACCGCATAGAGATCCCAACGGCAACTATGTCCCGGGGAATTCAGGCCTTTGTCTTAGCCAGGCGCCCGAGCCGCCGGCGCTGAGCTTCGCTTCCATTCCCAAGAAGGGTGAGGTCATGCCTTTCACCTTTGGGACGGACAGCACGCTGGGTCTCAAGGTGGGCTGGAGCGGAACTGCTGGCCCGCTCCCGGACAGCCTTAAGCTGGGTTTCAATCGCAAGGAGGCCGCGTGGGCGCCGCTGTTCGGCACCGATCAAACGAGCTGCACGATCCCCGGAACGACGACGAAAGGTTCTTACGTGGTTTGGATGCCGTCTTTCCTGGCTACGCTCGATGCCAACGGACATGCCGGTCAACCCTCGGAGACGGGCATAGATTGGGTGCAGTACTTCGCGACCGGAACGGCAGCGACGACGCTGGCCAACAGGGATGAAGTCCGTTCGATAATGTTGAAGCAGATTTTTCCGGCTGCTTCGGGAACTTACAACTACACCGATGCCAGCAAGAAACTTGAGACGTTCTGGATGCCCGACGGAAAAACGGTCAACAAAAACAACCAGACACGAATAACTTCCTGCATGACAAGCAACAATATCAATTACAGCATTCCGTTTTTGATCAATGCAGGGAACGATAGTGACAAAAACACGGTGGTTTCCTGCCTCGGTATCTAGCTGAGCTGGGGGCACCGAAAGGGGAAAGTCATGCCTCGTAAAGAAACCATCCTGAAGGTTCCGAACGCTCGAGTCCCAACGGTCGAAGCGCAGTACAAGGCAGTCGGCGCCACCGTCGTGGCAACGCCTAATGCCGACGGGCAAACGACAAAGGTTGTCGCGACCTTCGCGAACCAGCCGCGCCAGGAAGTCATTCACGACGTTCCCAATGCGGACGTTGCGCGGGTGAAGATGGAATACGAGGCAGTTAATGCCACCGTTACGGTAACGCCGAACGCCGACGGAAAGACATCGACGGTTACGGCCAACTTTCCCTAGCACCGTCGGGGCCGGCCGGGAGGACATCATGTTGACCTTGGACATCATGCGACAGATGTGGCCGCACGGCGATGCGAAAATCGACGGGCTAATCGAGGCCATCGCCAGCGCCGCGCCGACCGTATTTCCCAAGTACGGCCTCACCTCCGATCTCCTGATCGCGCACGCGATGGCACAGTTCAGCCACGAGTGCGGTGCCGGCAACGAGGTCGAGGAAAACCTGAACTATTCCGCGCAAGGGCTCATGAATACCTGGCCAAGCCGCTTCGATGCGGCCAAGGCCGCACAGTTTGCGCGCCAGCCTCAGAAAATCGCCAACGAAGTCTACAACGGCCGGATGGGCAACGCCGTGGGCAGCAATGATGGATGGAATTATCGCGGGCGCGGCGGCAGCCAGGTCACGGGACGCGATGGCTACATAGCGCTGAATGCTAAGGTCGATCTCGATCTCGTCAACACTCCCGACAACGTGAACGTAGCGGCGAATTTTCTCGAGTGTGCGGTGGCTGACTTTGTTCTGTGCGGATGCCTGCCGTTTGCCGTCAACGACGATGTGAGCGGCGTCACATTCCATCTGAACGGCGGCTACATCGGGCTGCAGCAGCGCACCGACTGGCTCGCGCGCTGGAAGGCCGCGCTGAGTCTTCCGGCCGGCGCTGCGGCAGTACACGGCACCGCGTGGGTGCAGCAATCATTGAACAAGCTCGGCACTGAGCCGCCCCTTACAGTAGATGGATCGTACGGGCCGATGACCGTCGCGGCAGTCAAGGAATTTCAACAAACGCACGGCCTGACCGTGGATGGCAAAATCGACCCCACCACCGAAGCGGCGATCGTAGCCGCACTCGCGGCCGCCTAGCCGGTCGGATCCGCCCCGCTATGCGGACGCTGAAGCGCCTGCTGCTTCGGCCCTCGCTGCCACGATCGGCTTTGGGTTCAGGGCCTTCAGGGCGGGCATCACTTCTTTCGCAAAGAGGCGCATGCTCTTTTCGGCTTTGTCGATCGGCATCGCGCCGTATTTGAAGATGAACATGATCTCGTCGGTGCCGAAGGCGTTGGCCAGCTCGGTGGCGCGCTTGATGGTCTGGTCGGGCGTGCCCCATGGATGGCTGTTGAAGAAGCCGCGCTTGAAGGGCGTTGAATCCTGGCGCATCGCGGCCTGCTGCGCGCCGTAGGCTTCGTAGCCCTTGATGCTCCCCAGATGATCGCCGAGCAACTCGTAATGGCGCAGGGCTGAGTCGGCATATTCGACCATGTGCTCGGCTCCGATTCGCGCCTCGCTCTCCGTCTCGGCTACGTACGTCCATAGCGCCAGGCGGGTGTGGGTCGGCTTGAAGCCGGCCTCCTCCCGGAGCTGCGCGTAGCGTTTCATGTTCGCAAGCGCCAGGTCGAGGCTGGTGGTCGGGATCGTAAGCGGGCGCACGCCGTGCTTCGCGATTATCTCAACCGTCTGCGTGGTGCCGCCGGCGCACCAGAAATTCGCGCTCAGGTCCTTTTCCGGCTGGGGCCGCAGATGCAGGCCGTGAATCTTGTAGAACTCGCCATCGAAGTCGCACTTGCCGGTGGCAAGGAGCTGGGTCAGCACCTGCAGCGATTCGTCGAAACGGCCGCGCGCTTCATTCTGATCGATGCCCAGGCCGGCGTACTCGCGGCGGCCGAGGCCGCGGCCGACGCCGAGAATCACGTTGCGATTCTTGCCGAGGAACGCATCGAGCATGTTGACGTCTTCGGCGACCCGTACCGGGTTGTGCCACGGCAGAACCACGACCATCGTGCCCAGGTCGACGCGCCTTGTGATGCCCGCGATGTAGGTGAGGTACTGGAGCGGGTTGGTGACCATCGTGTAGGGAGTGAAGTGATGCTCGATGGTCCACACGGAATCGAACCCGGTCTCATCGGCAATCCGCGCGAGGTTGAGTTCCTCGGTGAAGATCTCACGGTCCGATTTCCTGGGGCGCGCCGGAACGGACTTGCCCTGCTCTTCGGCCTCGTAGCGATCCCAGTCGGTGTAGTTCTGATTGAAGATGGTTGCGCCTACTCGCATTTGCTTTCTCCTCGCCTGGACGATGCTTGCCCAGTATCGGTTTTACTGCAACTCGGGACGCTTCGCGTAGCGGGCGAGCCCTCCGCCACCATTGCTGAGTTGTCATTCCCGCGTGTGATGCGGCCGGAGGCCGCGTCCAGACACTCCGCGAGGAATCCCGGATCCACTGCACTCCCGGCCGACAGTGGATGTCGGGATTCCTCGCGGAGCTTCTCGACGCGAGCTCCGCCCGCATCATCCGCGGGAATGACAAATCAAGAGCTTCATGCCTTATCTCGAAGCGACCGCGGCACCTGATTGAATCAGTTCTTCGATTTCTGCGCTGCTCAGGCCGGCTTCCTTCAGGATTGCGCGGGTGTGTTCGCCGTACTTTGGCGGCACCCGGGGGCTTTGCTTTTCGCTGTCGGCTACGAAGACGGGGCTGTTCACGGTCTCGATGGTGCCGTGGCCCGGGTATTCGCACTTGATGATCGCGCCGCATTCGCGCATCTGCGGATCGTCCACCGCCTCCGCCAGCGTCGGCAGCGGCGACCACTTGATATCGTGGATGCGGAACTTTTCCTTCCAGTGGCTCAACGGCTGCGACTCGAATTGTGAGAGCAGGATCGCGTGCAACTCGGCGGCATTTTCCTTGCGCGCATCCTGCGTCGCGAACATCTCGGCGGTCGCGAGGTCGGGCGCGCCGATGGCCTCGCACAGGCGCGAGTATTCGCGCTCGGGATCGAGGCACGCGATGATCATCGCGTGCCCGTCACTGCTCGGGTATGCGGCGATGAGCGGGTTCATCGGGCGGGCCCCTACCCTGCGCTCCGGAAAATGCGCGGCGCAGAGCTTGGCCTGGATATCGACGCTGTTCGCCCACGCCCCGGCCGCCATCAGCGAGGTGGTTACCTTCGATCCTTTGCCGGTGCGCTCGCGGCGATAGAGCCCGAGCATGATCGCGCCGAACAGGGTGGCGGCGGTGGGATGATCTCCCATCGCGGGTCGCGCGCCCGCCGGAGTGCCGTCGGCGCCGGTCACTGTCGTCATCAGACCGGATCGCGCCCAGTATGCAAGCCCATCGTAGGCCGGCGAATCGGCATCTTCGCCCTTCTCGCCGTAGCCGGTGATGTGCGCATAGACGAGGCGCTGGTTGACCGGGTTGAGGTCTTCCCAGTTGAGACGGAACTTTTTCAGGAGCGACGGCTGGAAGTTGGTCACGAAGACGTCCGCGCCCGCGACCAGCTTGAGGAGCGCATCGCGGCCGTCGTTCCGCGTGAGGTCGAGCACGATGCTGCGTTTGTTGCGGCTGGTGAGAAGCCAGGTGTAGTGGAAGTCGGTGCTGGGATAGCCGGGCACGGAAGAGAACGTGCGCCACAGGTCGCCATCGGGCGGCCGTTCGATCTTGATTACGTCGGCGCCGAAGTCCGACAGGATAGTCGCGGCGGCGGGGCCTGCGACGTAGGTGGCGCAATCGATGACTTTGAGTCCGGCGAGGATGCCTGCGTCTTCATTCATGCTGTTGTGTCTCCACTGACATCTGGAAAGCGATCGGGTCTTTTAATCACAAAGGCCCTTCTTCCGTCATCCCGAGCGAAGTCGAAGGATCTCAGCGAACGCGACGGATGACGCGAACGATGCAGACAAAGAACGCCAATGACGCGCCGGGTGGTCACTTCTTGAGTCTTTGCCAAGCACGATGAATCGAAGCATCGGAGCTCTTTAGTCTGCTCCGATAACTGCAGATGAATCATCAGTTGAGGTCCCTCGGCTCCGCATCGGAATGCTCCGCTCGGACGGAAAAGGGGGCGAGGTCGGGAGGATGAAGTAGTTCCGGTGATCACATCCGCTGGTCGAACTGCAGGATGGTGCCGTCGGGGTCTTCGAACAGGCAGGTGAGGACTTTGCCGCCGGATTTTTCACCGTACGCGATGGTGTCGGCGGCGTATGGAGCCATCAGCATTTTCACGCCTGCGGCTTTCAGCTTCTCGACGCGCTTCTCGAGGTCATCGACAGCGAATGCGAAGTGATGGAGTCCGACCTGATGCAATCGCAGCGGCTTGCCTGAGGGTTCGCGGCCGAGGGTCTGCGATAGCACGAGGAAGACGCCGTCCTTGCCCCATCGCATGTACACCGCGTGGCGCGCACCGTTGCCGACCTTCTCCTCGGTATCGAGCATAACCTCGAGTCCCAGCAGGTCGCGGTAGAATGGCAGAGATCGCGCCATGTCACTGACGCCGATCGCGATGTGGGAAATTCCTTTCATTTTATGTCCTCTCTCGCGGTCGGTGATCCGCGAGGAATCCCTTCTTCACCAACTTACGGTGGCTCCGGGATTCCTCGCGGATTTCTGGAGGCGCGCTTCGCGCGCATCACACGCGGGAATGACAAAACAGGTTAGTTCAACTCAATCCCATAAAGCTTGGCGGCGTTGTCGCACACTATCTTGCGCGTGACTTCTTCGGGCACGCCGTCGAAGTCCTGCTTGATGACCTTGCGCGAGTTCGGCCACGTCGAATCGGTGTGCGGGAAGTCCGAGGCCCACATGTAGTTGTCTTCGCCAAAGAAGCGGTACGTCATCGGGCCGATCGCATCGTCCTGGAAGGTCGCCCAGATGTTGCGCCGCACGTAGTCCGACGGCTGCATCTTGAGCTTGGTCTCTTCCTTCATCGTGCCGAACTTTCCGTAGAAGTGATCGCTGCGATACATGAAGTGCGCGATCCATCCCGTGTCGTTCTCCGCCGAGACGATGCGCAGGCCCGGATGGCGCTCGAAGACCTTGCCGAAGATGAAGCTCGAGAGCGTGCGCTGCACCTGGTAGATGGGCTGCATCGTGCCGATGAGCATCTTGATGCCGCCGCCGAGAATCTGGTTAGCGTCCTTGACCTCTTCGCGCTTCTTGCCTTCCTTGTCGCTCTTGCGGCCTTTCTGATCGCGCTGCGTGATCACGTGGAGCGACAGCGGCATCTTCATTTCCGATGCGGCCGCCCAGAAGGGATCGTAGATGTCGCTGTAATAGGGCTTGTCCTCAGGCGGCACGCCCCAGATCATCGCGCCCTTGAGTCCCATCTTCGCGCATCGCCCGAGCTCCTCGACCGCGAGCGGGATGTCATCGAGCGAGATCAGCGCGACCGGATGCAGCCGCTTGGGATTGTACGAGCGGAACTCACCCACCCAATCGTTGTAAACGCCGAAGCATGCGCGCCGCAGCTCGTCGTCATCGAGACCGAAGAGCGGCATCCCGAGTGTGGTGTAAATTACCTCGGCCTGGACGCCGTCGATATCCTGATCCTTGATGCGCTCGGCGGGGTCCCATCCGCTCGGGCGCGCGGCCTCGTAGCCCTTCTTCAGATGCTCTTTCAGTTCCTCGCCGCTCTTGCCGATGCCGAATCCGCCCGCCACGGGGAAGGGGCGCACGCCGGGAGCTATAAAGAGGTAGCCCTTGCCGGTCTCGCTCTTCACGACCTTGGGCGCGTGGTCGCGGAATTTCTTGTCGAGCCGCGACTCCCAAAGGTCGGCGGGCTCCATCATATGAGAGTCAGCGGAAATCACTCGCATTTCCATGGGAAGTCCCTCCTGAAGCTTAGTGAAGGCTAATGGTACGGCGCAGTCGCGCTAATAATCGTATCGCACCTTCGTGCCGCCGATGGCAAGGCGGAAGAGTCATCGGCGGGCGGTGCGCTGCCGTTTGACAGTGGGCGCCGAACGGGTCTAGTCGGGACGCAGGAGAATCGTCATGGCAACCGCACCGAAAGCATCAACACCCGCCTATGCCCCGCTCGAAGTGGGACCCCGCACGATCCCGATGCCCACGCATGTGAGTCCCGAGGCGAAGGAATTGATCGCGATGCCCCGGGTGCAACTGATGGAGCCGAGCAAGTTTCCGCCGCTGAACGACAAGGAGGGATGGCGAAAGAATATCGCGGAGTTCAACGCGATGATGAAGATGATGGAGGACATGGTCCTCCCGCTCTGCCCGGTGAGTGTCGAGCGAACGACGATGAACGGGGCGCGGGTGGCGATCGTCACTCCGAAAACGATCGCGCCGAAGCACAAGGATCGCGTGCTGATGAATATCCACGGCGGCGCGTTCATCTACGGCGAGGGATCGATCGCGGAGGCCGCGGTGGCCGCGCACTTCGGGCAGATCAAGGTGGTCGCGGTCGATTATCGCGTGGCTCCCGACCATGGCTTTCCGGCCAACCTGGAAGATACGGTCGCGGTCTATCGCGCGTTGCTGGAAAAAAATCGTCCTGCCAACCTCGCAGTCTTCGGGACCTCGGCGGGCGGGACGATCACGATGACCACTGTCCTCAAGTTACGCGATCTTGGTCTTCCGCTGCCGGCCGCCGCCGGAGTTCTGACGCCCGCCGCCGACTTGAGCGACGCCGGTCCCGGCGACACCAGCTTCACCAACAACGGCGTCGACAGCACCTTGTCGGGACCGCCCGCGGAGGAAGGGACGGGGCCGCTCGCGCTGTTCATGGGGAATCACGATCCCAAGGACCCGCTGATTTCGCCGATCTACGGCGACTACACGAAGGGCTTCTGCCCATCGTACTTCCTCGCCGGGACGCGCGACTTCCTGCTGTCATCGACGGTGCTGCTCCATCGCGCGGTGCATCGCGCCGGAATCAAGGCGGAGCTGCACGTGTGGGAAGCGATGTCGCACGGCTTCAACGTCATGGCGCAGCTTCCGGAAGCGCAAGAAGCAGCGCGCGACATGGTGAGATTTTTCGACGAGTGCATGGACGCGGCCGGCTGAGCCGCGGTTTAACTTCAGGCGAGGTGCCCCATGAAAGCAATGGTGATGGAAGAAATCGGCAAGCCGATGGTGGTCAAGAACGATTGGCCGGAGCCCAAGTGTCCGGTCGATGGCGCGATCGTGCGCGTCGAAGGCAGCGGCATCTGCAGGTCCGATTGGCACCTGTGGCAGGGCGACTGGTCATGGATCGGGTTCAAGCCCCGGCTGCCCGCGATCCTGGGGCATGAATTTGCCGGTGTGATCGAGGAAGTCGGCAAAGAGGTGAAGACGGTCAAGCCGGGCGCGCGCGTGGTGGTGCCGCTCGCGCAGGGATGCGGCGCTTGCGATGACTGCGTCACGGGGCATTCCAACCATTGCATGGGCGCGGGCATGACGGGATATGCGCGTTACGGGGTGCTGAGCCACGCCGATCACAACTACGCACCGCTGCCTGAGAAGGTCGATTTCGTGCAAGCCGCGGCTATGGGATGCCGCTACGTCACCGCGTTTCACGCGGTGCTCGACCAGGCGGAATTGAAGGCCGACGAGACGGTGGTGGTCTACGGATGCGGCGGCGTGGGACTATCGACGATCCAGATCGCAGCGGCGCTCGGCGCGCGCGTGATCGCGGTCGACCTGGATGATCGCAAGCTGGAACTCGCAAAGCAGATCGGCGCCAGCGATGTCGTCAACGGCAAGAAGACCGACCCGGTGCAGGCGGTGAAAGACCTGACGCGCGGCGGTGCGGACGTCAGCATCGATGCGCTCGGGATCGCGGCAACGTGCCGCAACTCCGTGATGAGCCTGCGCAAGCGCGGACGCCACGTGCAGGTGGGCCTGACGTCGGGCGCGGAAAAAGGGGAAGTGTCGCTGCCAATCGATCAGATCGTGTTCAAGGAGATCCAGATCACGGGGTCGCTGGCGATCCAGTCGTTCCGCTATCCCGCGATGCTGAGCATGGTCGAGCGCGGGTTGCTGCAACCAAAGAAGCTGATCACCGAGACGCTGCCGATTGAGAAGGCATTCGGCGTGCTGGAGCAGATGTCGAAGTTCGAGAACGTAGGCATGAGCGTGATCAACCAGTTCTGACGCTCGCCCCGCTTTTCCGTCATCTTGAGCGAAGCGAAGGATCGTAGCGAACGGTCGTGATGCCGGGGAGGGGCGGTGGTTGTACGAACGCGCGTTGAGATCCTCGGAACAGAGGACCGGCTCTAGCTGCGGGGCTTCATCCCTTCGAGGATGTCTACTTTACCGGCGAACTCCTCGAGCTCGACTTCGGTGGTTTCCAGGATGCTCGCGGTTTGGCGCCAGTGGCCGATGATGATCAGCAGCTCGATGATCTCGCCCGAGCCGAGGTGGCGCTTGAGCGCTTCGAGCGTCGCTCGTGATGCCTTGACGTTGGCATTGACCTCGTCGGTGAATTGCAGCACCAGGCGCTCCACTTCACTGAAGCATTTCGCGCCCTGCCAGTTCTCGATCGATGCGATCTGTTCATCGGTGACGCCGACGTGCTTCGCCGCCGGCACGTGTTGAGTCCATTCATAGACTGAATGGCAATCCTTCGCCGTGCGCAGGATTGCGATCTCGCGCAGCTTCGGATCGATTTTGATTTGGGTGAACAGCGCGTTGCTGAGGCGCGAGCGCTGCACGAATACGCCCTGCGCATTCGCGGTCATCCGCTGCACGTTGAGCGTCACGCGCCCGGACTTGAGGATCTTGAGCACGTCCGGGGATGCATCTTTGTCTTCAAGGTAAGGTAACAGGGCCATTTGAGAACCTCTCCGCGAGTATCAAGAAAAAGTTTCGAAATGACACGTTCCTCTCACCTTGGAATCACCGGCAGCACCAGGTGCGATGGATGCTGCGCCGAGTGGAACACGCTCTGACGGGCCGTCTTGAGATCGCGATCGGTCAGGAGATCGTTGCCGGTGTTGGCATTGCGATCCCATCGCGGGAAGTTGCTCGATGTGACCTCCAGCCGTAGGCGATGCCCTGCCTTGAAGACGTGGCTGGTTGACCACAGATCGATTGCATATTCGTACACGCGGCCCGGAGTGATCGGGGTTGGATTCGCAAGCGATTCGCGGAAGCGCGCGCGGACTACGCCCTCCGCGATGTTGTGCGCGTAGCCATCCGGGCGCACATCGACGAGCTTCGCTATGAAGTCGGTGTCGGGCGCCGAAGATGCCGCGTGCAGGCGCATCGAGATTGGTCCCGTGACTTCCATGTCGGACTGAAGCGGCTCGCCGGTATACACCAGCACGTCGCGGCGCTCCTCGACCTTGCGCTGGTCGTAAACGCCGGGCGGCAACCCGAGCGTAGTGCCGCCGCAGGTCGGAACCGGATCGTTCGGATCATAGATGTACTCGTCTGCCGATTCTTCGCCGGGACCCTGCAACGAAAGAGCGCCGTCGCCGCCGCTCGTGTTGGCATGTCCGCGGCTGTGCAGGTAGACGTCGGTGTACTTCGTGCGCGCGAGCGGCCATTCGCGCTCGTCGCGCCATCGGTTCTCGCCCATCACGAAAATCCTGACGGGAGGCTCATCGAGGATCTCGTTCTCGGTTCCGCCAAGCCAGTGACGCAGGAAGCGCTCCTGGTCGGCCAGCAACTCGACCTTGGCCTCGGGGCCGAAATCGATATCGCCCGTGCCGCGCGAAGTCGGCACCGAGTACGGTAGCAGATGCGCCCACGGGCCCATGATGAGACGCTGGCCGCGGCGCGCCTTTTCGCTGCGCGCATCGCGCCGCATCTGGTCGAACATCGCGAGCGTGTCGAACTGGAACGCGTCATACCACGACCCGATATGCATCGCGGGCGTGGTCACGTTTCTGCACAGCGGGCGCAGATCGGTCTCTTTCCAGTAGTCGCCCCATTTCCAGTTGCGCAGCATCTCGGCGAGATAGGGAGCCCCATCGCGCATGCGCTCGGCCCACTCCGCCACCGGCAGATGGCGATAAGCATCGGGATTGAACGCGCTTAGTGGGATGTCAGGTCGCGCGAGATAGCTGTCGAGGCGCTCGCGCTGCTCCTTGAGCAGGCCTTTGCGCGAGAGCGTGTCGCGCGCCATGAAGTTGAAGTAACAGAGAATCCATCCGAGCTCGAACACACCGCGCCGGTAGATACAGTTCTCGAAATATGTGACCGGTCCCGACACCGGGCAGGTCGCGACGAGATGCGGCGGCGCCTTGGTGGCAGCGTAGTACTGGACCAACCCCAGGTACGACTGGCCGACGGTGCCGACCTTGCCGTTCGACCACGGCAACCCCGCGGCCCATTCGATCGCCTCGTAGCCGTCTTCCGCCTCCTGGATGAACGGATTGAAATCGCCTTCGGAGCTGAAGCGGCCGCGCGTGTCCTGCACGACCAGCACGTAGCCGCGCGGTGGAAAGAAATCTTTCTCGTTGAGCGCCATCTGCTGCGATTTGTCATACGGCGTGCGCATGACGAGCACCGGAAATTTTCCCCGCGCATCCGGGCGATACACATCGGCATACAACGTGATGCCATCGCGGGTGCGCATCGCGAGGTTCTTTTCGAAAACGACCTTGAAGGTGGGCTCGCTTGCCATGGAAACTACCCTCCACGCGAATTGGCTGGGTGAAATTGACCGGCGCGGCGACTGCGCGGCCTCTGCACCTCTCTAGATCGATTCCGGATGCAATTGCCAGCGCCGGATCAATCCGCACCGGCGAAATTTGGATGAATAATCGATCCCGAGGCGGGCGTCTAAATAATAGGTAAATACCGTCCGGCCAAGGGGACGTGACCGTTCGGCACGAGTTTGTTTCATCTAACTGTGGCGAGCGTTGGTCTCCGGCGTGAACCACGCAAGGAGAGTTCCTGATGTTAAGGCCTGGAAGGAACAAAGGGTTCGCCACCCCGATTCCACTTTGACTGGCGGGCCTGGCGACTTCCACTTTCCTGATGGGAGTCGCGATGATGTTTCAGTCGCCGGCCTCGTTGGGTCCGTACCTGATGCAGGCGGTCATGTTCGGCGGCCTGGTCGAGATCCTGGCCGGGATGTGGGCGTTCGCGTATGGCGACCCGATGGCGGCCACCTCGTTCACTTTTCTTGGCGCGTTCTTCGGATGGTGGGCGCTTTCGCACATGACCGTTTTCGGCATCCACGCCGACAGCGCGGTCGCGATGAACAGCATGGCGATGGTGTTCATCGTTACCGCCGTGGTGACGTTGTACCTGTGGATCGCGTCGTTCTACGAGTCCGCCGCCTTCAACCTGATGCTGCTGGGACTGTGGATCGCGTTCGGCCTGGGCGGACTCGCGATGTTCACCGGATCGAGCGTGATCGGCGTGATCGGCGGAATCTCGGCGGTCGTCTCGAGTCTGATCGGCGGTTACGCCTCGTTCGCCGAAGTGTACAACTCGACGAGCTTGCAGGAAGTCGTACCGAGCGGAGAGTCGAAAGAAGTGCGCGAGCGTGTCGAGCAGGAAGAAAGCCGGCGCATTCGCCGTCTTCACGTAATGCCCGTCCGTCCGCGCGGTTTATGCGCGGCCGCGGCTAACGCGCCGCGGCGCCGCGCTGCGGTTCCGGCGGCGACGCGCTGCGCGGGCCGAGAATTTTCTCCAACTCCTCCGCGCCCACGGTCTCCTCGTGAAGTACCGCCTCTGCCAGCCGGTCGAGCTTGTCGCGCGCACCCTCGAGCCGCACGCGCACGGCATCATGGGTATCGCGAAGCAGGGTCATCACTTCCTGGTCGATTCGCGCGGCGGTCGCTTCGCTGAAATCGCGTCCCTGCGCGATCTCATAGCCGAGAAACGGCTGTTGCTCGTCGGCCTTGAATGCCACCAGTCCGAGCTCGCTCATGCCCCACCGCGTCACCATCCGGCGCGCCAGGCGCGTGGCTTCGACGAGGTCGTTCTCGGCGCCGGTGGTCACCTCTCCGAACACCAGTTCCTCGGCAGTGCGTCCACCCAGCATCACGGCGAGGCGGGCCTTGAGATAGGAGAGGCTGAGGTTGTGGCGATCCTCACCGGGAATTTGTTCGGTCATTCCCAGCGCCTGGCCGTGCGGAACGATGGTGACCTTGTGCACGGGGTCCGCGGCGGGAGTCAGCCAGGCGACAACCGCGTGTCCGCATTCGTGATACGCGACCACCCGCCGTTCATCGGGATTCATCAGCTGGCGATGCGCCGCGCCCATCCGGACCTTGTCCTGGCTCTCTTCGAAATCGGCCATCGTCACCACGCCACGGTCGTGGCGGGCGGCGCTCAAGGCGGCCTCGTTGCACAGATTGGCCAGGTCGGCGCCGCTCATCTCGACGGTGCTGCGCGCCAGGATGCTCAAGTCGACGTCGGCGCCGAGCCGAAGTTTGCCCGCGTGGATCGCAAGGATGCCCTCGCGCCCTTTGCGATCGGGCAGGCCGATGACGACCTGGCGATCGAACCTTCCGGGGCGGAGCAGCGCCGGATCGAGGACATCGGGGCGATTGGTCGCGGCGAGTATGATCACCTCAGAGCGCGGATCGAAACCATCCAACTCGCCGAGCAACTGGTTGAGCGTCTGTTCGCGTTCGTCGTTGACGGTACCGATGCCCGCGCCGCGCCGGCGTCCGACTGCGTCCAACTCATCGATGAATACGATGGCGGGCGCGGCTTCGCGGGCCTGGCGAAAGAGATCGCGCACGCGGCTCGCTCCCACGCCCACGAACATCTCCACGAACTCCGATGCGTTGAGGCTCAGGAAGGGAACGCCGGCCTCGCCGGCGACCGCGCGCGCCATCAGCGTCTTGCCGGTCCCGGGAGGTCCAACCAGCAGGACGCCCTTGGGAATGCGCGCACCGACGTCGTGGTATTTCCTGGGATGTCTCAGGAAATCGACTTCTTCCTGGAGTTCGGCCTTGGCCTCGTCCGCGCCCGCGACATCGTTGAACGTGATCTGCGAACGATCGCTGGTATAACGGCGCGCCTTGATGCGCCCGGTGCCGAACATCCTCGATTGCGTACTGCTGGCCCTGCGCGCCATCCACCAGAAGAGTCCGACTAGCAAGAGAAGCGGACTCCAATCCAGCAGCAGCTCGAGCAACCACGGAGTGGTGACGGGCGTGACTTCGACCACCACGTGATGTGACTCGAGCAACGGCATCAGACCCGTATCACCCACTGCTGCCGGAAAAGTCGTTTCAAATTCGATGAAGCGAGGAGGTGGAGGAGAAGGTGAGGGCTTCGAGGAGCCTGTCTCACCGGACTGCGTTGGTGTAGCGGCGGGCTGTGCTTGGGGCCATGCCAGGGGCCTGACGAAAGTGCCGGTAATCGCCGCGCCCTTGATGCGGACCCTGGAGACATTGTCGGCGCTGATTTGGGCCAGGAAAGTTGAATAAGGGATGGTCGCCTGGGTCTTGGACTGTGGCCAAAACACGAACAGATCCCAAACCACCAGCACTGCGAGCATCACGAACCATAGCCATGGACGCTGCGGAACAGGCGGCTGCGGGCGTCCGGGATCGCGAGAGGGTTCTTTTTCCGAGGGATTCATACACTCACTTTGGTGAGCATATCGAATCTTCGTTCAGATTCGGTTCAGAAACCAGCCCGGGCTTTTGTACGGGTCCTGTCTCCTTCCGAAACAGCGGCGGTGCCGGTGTGCCAGCAGGGAGCAACGCCGGTTCGCGACGCACCGGAGAAAATCTTGAGGACCGGGCACGAATAATGCTGCCCTTGCAAAGGCGTCAGGAGGAGAGCGGTCCGCGGGGGTCGATCCACTGATGGACTTGGACGATATGCCTGCGATTCATCCATGAAAGCAAATTTTGCCAAAATCCTCTGTCCGATCGATTTCAGCGACAGCTCGCTGCATGCCCTCGACGAGAGCGCCAAACTTGCGCGCAGACACGATGCGTTGCTGTTCGTGATGCACGTTCAGTTCGTGCCACTCGGTAATCCTGCAAGGGTTGGTCACTACGTCGCAGTCACGCCGGAGCCCGCGAAGGCACAGCTCGAGCACATAGCGCTGCAGCGATTGGCCAACGTGCGCCACAAACTGCTGGTCAAGTCCGGAAGGCCAGCGGAGTTAATCGAAGATACGGCGGAGGAACTTGATGTCGACCTGATCGCGATGGCCACCAGCGGCAGGACCGGAGTGGAAAATCTCCTGCTCGGGAGCGTCGCGGGACACGTGGTGCGGGCCTCGAAGCGGCCGGTTCTGACCTTCACCGCGGGTTCCTCGCTCGGTGAGATGAAGAAGATTCTTTGCCCGGTCGACTTCGATCCCAACTCGCTGGCAGCGCTGGAATTCGGAGCGTTGCTCGCGCAAGAGTGCAATGCGACCATGACCCTGTTCCACGTCGTGCCGGTGATTATCGAGCCGCTAAAAATAGCGACCGAGCCGGACGAGCGGGAGTGGGAAGAGCGGCGCCGGGAAAAGCTCCAGGAACTCGCGGAAGAGACCGGACGCAGAGCCGAATGCAGAGTGGTAACACGATGGGGCGATCCCGCTAACGGCGTCCTCGAAGCCGCGCGGGAACTAAGGCCGGATCTGATCGTGATGGCAACCCATGGGCGCAAGGGACTCAGCCGGGTGGCCCTGGGAAGCGTCGCCGAGCGCGTGGTTCGAGAGTCTCCGGTCCCGGTTCTGACGGTTCGAGGCGGCGCAAAACCGGGCTGACCGCCATCATCCGGGACGACAGGAACTGGCGATGAATCATCAATATGTCACCTGGTTTTCGGATCCGAGTTCTTCGCAGATAAAGCAACTGGGTGGTAAGAACGCGTCACTGGGTGAAATGACCCGGAACCTGTCCCGGGAGGGGATCGCGGTGCCCGACGGATTCGCGGTGACCGCCGATGCGTACTGGGCGTTCATCGACGGCAACCGGCTACGAGAACCCATTTCGACGACCCTCGCCGAAATCAAGCACGGAAAAACTCCGCTCGCGGCCGGGGCCAGGCGAATTCGCAACCTGATCGATCGTGCGACCTTTCCCGCGCCGCTAGCGGATGCGATCCGCAGCTCCTATCGCACCTTGTGCAAGCGCTCGGGGCAGAACGGGCTGGACGTCGCGGTCCGCAGCAGCGCCACGGCCGAGGACCTGCCCGACGCGAGCTTCGCCGGCCAGCAGGAGACGTTTCTGAATATTCGCGGCGAGAAGCGATTGCTTGATGCGGTCCGGAGATGCGTGGCGTCGCTGTTTACCGATCGGGCGATTGTGTATCGCGAGAACCACCGCTTCGATCACATGAAGGTGGCGCTCTCGGTCGGCATTCAAAGGATGGTCCATTCAGACCGCGCCGGAGCCGGGGTGATTTTCACGATCGATACCGAGTCCGGTTTTCCCAAAACTATCCTGGTGACCGCAGCGTGGGGACTGGGTGAAGCGGTAGTGCAGGGAATGGTGGAGCCAGACGAGTACGTGACCTTCAAACCGCTGCTAAACGATCCGAAGACCGCACCGATCATAGAGAAGAAGCTCGGGACCAAGGCGAAAAAGATCGTCTATGGAGCCGGTGGCGCTCAAAAGGCGACCCGGATCGTCAGTACTTCTCACAAGGAGCGCGAGCGCTTTGTTCTAACCGACGAGGAAGTCCTGAAACTGTCCCGATGGGCGGCGGCGATCGAATCGCACTACGGCCGCCCGATGGATATCGAGTGGGCGAAAGACGGCGGCAGCGGCGAACTCTTTATCGTGCAAGCGCGTCCCGAGACCGTGCAGTCGCGCAGGGAAGCCGGTTCACTCAAGACCTACGCGCTCAAGCGCAAGGGCGGACGCCTCCTCGAAGGCCTGGCGATTGGCGAGGCGATTGCCACCGGGAAAGTTTGCCGGCTGTCGAGCCCGTCGGAGATGGCCAAGTTCGAGACCGGCTCGATCCTGGTGACGCAGATCACCGATCCGGACTGGATGCCGATCATGAAACGCGCCTCCGCGATCGTCACCGATCACGGCGGACGCACCTCGCACGCCGCGATCGTCAGCCGCGAGTTGGGACTGCCCGCAATTGTCGGCACCGGGAAAGCGACTAGTGTCCTGAAAAGCGGCCGTGAAGTAACCGTCTCCTGTGCCGAAGGGGACACGGGTTACGTGTACGACGGAATCGGCGAATACGAAGTCCGCGACCTGGCGCTGGAAAATATCAAGCCTACCCGGACGCGTGTGATGCTGAACATGGCGAACCCGGCCACCGCGATGCGCTGGTGGCGGCTGCCGGCGGACGGGGTTGGCCTTGCGCGCATGGAATTCATTGTCGGCAACATCATCAAGGTTCACCCGATGGCGCTGGTGAAATTCGACGAGCTCAAGGACGCGGCGGCACGCAGGCAGATCCTGCGCCTGACGCGCGGATTCCCCGACCAGACTAGCTATTTCGTTGATACCCTCGCCTCCGGAATCGCGCGCATCGCGGCGACGCGCCATCCGAATCCGGTCATCGTGCGCATGAGCGACTTCAAGACCAATGAGTACGCGGCGCTGATCGGCGGGCGACAGTTCGAACCTCACGAAGAAAACCCCATGCTCGGATGGCGCGGGGCGAGCAGGTACTACAGCGAAGGGTACCGCGCAGGCTTCGCGCTCGAATGCCGGGCGATCCGCAAAGTCCGCGAAAATATGGGACTCAAGAATGTGGTGGTGATGATCCCGTTCTGCCGGACCCTCAAGGAAGCGGACAGCGTCCTCAAGGCGATGGCGGACAACGGGCTGCATCGCGGGCGGGACGGGCTCGAGGTCTACGTGATGTGCGAAATACCGTCCAACGTGATTCTCGCCGAAAAATTCGCCGAGCGCTTCGACGGTTTTTCGATTGGCAGCAACGACCTGACTCAGCTCACCCTGGGTGTGGACCGCGACTCCGAGCAACTCGCCGCACTTTTCAATGAGCAGGATGAAGCGGTTACCAGGCTGATTACGGGCGTGATCGGCTCCGCGCACAAGCTCAACCGCAAGGTTGGGTTGTGCGGACAGGCACCCAGCGACCATCCCGAGTTCGCGCGGTTCCTGGTGCACGCGGGAATCGACTCAATCTCGGTCAGCCCCGATAGCTTCCTGCGAGTGAAGAAGCAGGTCGCGGCGGCAGAGTCGGAGCACAACCTGAGGGCAGTAGGGAACTAGTCCGGCGGCCCCGGGAAAGCCGGCGGGCGGGCGGATACTATCGCGAACGCTTGCGCCGCGCCGTGGAGCGCGCAGCCTTTCGCGCCGGGCGCCGCGACTCCGCAACTTTCACCGTGAGCACGGGACATCGCGCAACGCGCACGACCCGCTCTGCGACCGAACCCAGGAACAAGTGCGAAAGACCCGTATGTCCGTGGGTCGCGATGATGATCAGGTCGGCCTTCCTGGTTTCCGCAACGTGTGCAATGACCTCGAACGGAACGCCGAAGTGAACTTCCGATCGGCAATTGCGCCAGCGTTGCCTGGTCTGCTTTTCCAGTTTGGCCAGCTCTTCACTGGCTTCCGCGCGCCGAGTCTCCAGGATCTCGGAAAGATCGGTAATCATGCGCGTATGCCGGATCGGTTCGACCACATTGATCAGCAGGAGCTCCGCGTTCCAGGCTCGAGCGAAGTCGATCGCGTAGTCGAGGGCCTTGAACGAATTGTCGGAAAAGTCGGTCGGTACCAGGATCCGGCGGAACTTCATGGGACTCTTCATTTGAGCTGCTAACTCCCGAGAGTGAACTCCGACAACAATAGAGCCGAAACCCCCGCCCGAACATAGATCGTCCGCAAGTCGTAGACCCGCACCCTTTATCTATAACCATACAAGGAGGAACTCTTTGCCCATCGGCAGTCCTGTTGCATGAAAGACACTGGTGCGAACGCGAGGGTCGTTTTGCCCGCCACCGTGGAAATTTGGGCTTGGCGGCAAAAAATGACTAGAATGATCACAATTCGCTGCTAACGACTCGCCTTACTAATGAAGGCTTTGCGCAGAATCGGTGAGCCGGCGCTCGCGCTGCTTGCGTGCGTGCTGGTGGTTGTCCTGTTTCACTTGTCACGCGGTCTCAACTATCACGCGATAGTCCAGCATCTGCGCGATACCCCATCCGCCCTGGTCTGGCTGGCCGGACTGCTGACGGCGATCAGTTACCTGGCCCTGGTTGCGCGCGACCTTTGCGCGCTCAGTTATGCGCGAGTAGCCGTCCCGACTCCGGTCGTAGTGATCGCATCGTTCTCCGCCTCCGCGCTCGGCAACGCGGTCGGGTTCGGCAAGTTGACGGGGACCGCGGTTCGGTCCCGCGTTTACGGCTTGCTGGGGGTCAGTCCCGAACAACTCGCGGACCTCATGTCGTTCATCAAGGTGATGTTCGGGATCGGGCTGGTGGCGTTCCTGGGTGTGAGCGCGATGCTGGCAAACGGCGCGGCGGTTTCGAGGCTTGGGGTTTCTCCGTTCGCAGCGAACCTGACCGGATCTGCGGCCCTGGTCGCGGTGATTGGCGCAATCTCGATTGCCATCCGGCGCGGCATTACGCTTCCAATCGGTCCGCGATCTTTTTCGGCGCCGACGCGGAGACTCGCCATGACCCAGATCCTCGCGACCGGCGTGGACCTCGCCGCCGCGGGCGCATCGTTATGGATCTTGTTGCCCACCGGTCGCCTCGATTTTTTCACCTTCTCGGCGATCTTCTCGGTCGCAACGGCGGTGGCAGTGGTGAGCCGGGTCCCCGCGGGACTCGGCGTGTTCGACATCGTCGCCTTCTGTGCGTTGCGCAACTATGCCGCCCCGGATCGGGTGGTCGCGGCACTACTTTTGTACCGCGCCGTCTATTTCGTTCTTCCGCTGCTGCTGGCGGCATCGTCGCTGGCAGTTTTCGAATTGCGGCGCACGGCAGCGGATCGCGGCTCGATCGCCTTGCGGCGCATCCAGAAGGGCGCGGGATTGCTTGCTCCGCTTTTCCTCAGCGCGATCACCTTTTCGGTCGGCGCGATGCTGATCATGTCGGGCGCGACCCCGGCGGTCGACTGGCGGCTCGCGGTGCTGCAAAGCGCCCTGCCCCTGTGGGCAGTGGAAACCTCGCATCTGCTCGCGACCCTGGCGGGAGTGCTGCTGCTGTTCGTCGCGCGCGGCCTCTACCATCGCCTCGACGGTGCATGGTGGCTGGCGCTGATCATCGCGTTGGCGAACGTGGCGTTTTCACTCGCCAAGGGCCTGGCGTTTGGCGAAACCGCCGCGGTTCTTCTACTGGTGTTCCTGCTGCTCGCGACGCGCCAGCAGTTCGCGCGCCCCGCGGCGTTCCTTCGCCAGCCGTTTACGATCGGATGGTTCTTCGCCGTGGCCGTGGTGATCGCCGCGGCAACCGGGGTGTTGCTGTTCGCCTTTCGCGATGTACCCTACCGGCGCGAGATTTGGTGGCAGTTCGAGTTCGATGCGCAGGCGTCGCGGTCGCTGCGCGCGATCCTGGGCGCATCGATCTTCGCGCTCGGCTTCTCGTTGTGGCAACTGCTGCGCGCGGCGCCCGGCCGGATCCAGTTTCCTTCGGCGCGGGATCTGCTGCGCGCGGAGCTGATTATCCGGGAGCAGCCGCGGACGGCCCCGATGCTCGCGCTGATGGGCGACAAGGGCCTGCTGTTCTCGGCCTCGGGCAAATCATTCCTGATGTACGCGAAGCGAGGCAGGAGCTGGATCGCGCTGCTGGATCCGGTCGGACCGCGCGCGGAATGGCCCGAGCTGGTCCGCCGCCTGGTGGAGCTGGCGCACAGCCACGGCGGGCGCGCGGCGTGGTACCAGGTGTTGCCGGACAGCTTGCCGGTTTATCTCGACGCGGGATTGCGCGTGGTGAAGATCGGTGAAGAAGCGGTCATTCACCTGGAGCAGTTCGGCCTCGAAGGGCCCCATCGCTATGGATTGCGCCAGGGACTGAAGCGCGCGGAACGCGATGGGCTCAGTTTCGAGCTTCTCGACGGTGAGCGAACCGCCAGCGACCTGCAGCTACTCAACCGGATCTCCGAAGCCTGGCTTGCCGCCCGGCGCGGCAGCGAACGGAGCTTCTCGGTGGCCGGGTTCGAGCCGCGCTTCATCGCGCGACAGTTGGTTGCCCTGTGCCGGCAAGGCGACGCGCCGATCGCTTTCGTCACCTGCATGACGACCGATTGTCAATCCGAGGCGACGCTTGGTCTGATGCGACAAAGGCCGACCGCACCGCCCTACGTCATGGAGTTCATGATCACACGCCTGGCAATGGAGCTGAGGGCGCGAGACTTCCAGGCGCTCAGCCTGGGTATGGCGCCCCTTGCGGGCCTGGTGCGCACGCCGCTGTCATCGCGATGGCATCGAATCGCCGGGATGCTGTGGGAGCACGGCGAGCCCATCTACAACTTCCAGGGCTTGCGCAGCTTCAAGGGCAAGTTTCGACCGGTGTGGGAACCGCGCTACCTGGCGGCCTCCGGCGCGATTGGTCCCTTCATCAATCTCGCCGATGTGGCCGTGCTGGCGGGCGGAGGTGCGCGGAGATCTTCCGCCGCATGATTGGGCGCATCCGCCAGTCGGTCCTGCTGGTGTGCGCCGGTCTCGTACTCGCATCATGCACCAGGCCATTGCCGGTCAGCGTGATCGACGGCGGCCGGGACGGGCAGGTCAAGGTAATCAAGCCGGCCCATCCCGACGCCCTGGTAATCTTCTTTAGTGATCGAAACGGCGCCGACGCCGCGAGCGATACCGCCGCGCAGGCGCTGGCAAGGAGCGGCGCTCTCGTCGTTGAAGTGAACACGCCCGCCTATTTGAAGCGGCTGGATGGCGGGAAGGAGAAGTGCAACGACCTGGTCGGCGATGTCGAAGGCCTCAGCCGTCAACTCCAACGCCAGCTCAAGTTTCGCAATTACGTGACTCCCGTTCTGGCGGGAATTGGAGAAGGGGGCACGATTGCCGAACTGGCGCTGGCGCAGGCGCCGGCGGTGACAATCGCGGGCGCAGCGGCGGTAGATCCCTCACCAAGCGTGGCTGGCAAAACGCCAATCTGCTCCGACTCCACGGTGCACCGCACAGCGAACGGGTTCAGCTATGGAGCGAGCAAATCGCTACCCGGCTACTGGACGGTGGACCTGACTCCCGGCGCTTCGGCGGCTACCCGCGATTACATCCGGGCGATGCAGAGCGCGGGCGCCCCCGTCCAGGTCCACGAGGTAAGTCTTACTCCGCCGCCGGGCGAGCAGTTGGCGAGCATGGTGGACTCGCATCGCGACAGGGCTCGAACGGAGGGCGACATCGCCGCCCTGCCCCTCATCGAATTGCCGGTCGATCATCCTTCCAGGCTAATGGCCGTGGTGCTGTCCGGCGACGGCGGCTGGCGCGACCTTGACAAGACGATCGCCGAAGATCTGCGGCAGGACGGCGTGCCGGTCGTTGGATGGGACACGCTGCGTTATTTCTGGAATGAACGCACGCCGCAGCAAACGACCGACGATCTCGTCGCGGTGATGAATACATACATGGCCAGATGGCGCGCGGATGAGGTGGCGCTGGTGGGATATTCGTTCGGCGCAGACGTGTTGCCGTTTGCTTACGATCGATTGCCGCCCGACGTGCGATCGCACGTCCGGCTGCTTGCGCTGCTTGGTTTCGCCAAGTCCGCGGATTTCGAGATCAGGGTGGGTGGATGGCTCGGATTACCCGCGAGTCCCGATGCGCAGCCGGTCCTGCCCGCGACCGCGCAAATTCCGCCATCGTTGATCCTGTGTTTCTACGGCGAACACGAAGAAGACACCGTCTGCCCGAACCTGGCCGTGCAAGGAGTGGAAGTAATCAAGACGCCGGGCGGGCATCATTTCGGCGGCGACTACGGAATGCTGGAAAAAGACATCCTGGCCGGGTTCAGGCGGCGCGCCGACACGAGCGTGGTCAGCGCCGAGCATCGTCCGCTCCCGGCGGGAAAATCCGGCGCGCAACAGCCGACGCGAACGCAATAGACAATCACCGGTTCTGCGAGTGATACTCGCGCCATCCGCGTCTCGATCCAGGAGAACTACGATGGCTGAGCAGCAGTTGGCACTCCACGACCCCGATGCGCTGGTATCGACCGAATGGCTGGCGGCGCATCTCAACGATCCCAACCTGCGAATCTTCGATTGCACGACGCATCTGCGGCCTGCGCAGGCCGGGACCAACGCGCCGTACGGAATCGTCAGCGGGCGCGAGGATTACGACCAGGAGCATATTCCCGGAGCGGGCTTTCTCGATCTCCAGGGCGAGCTTTCCGACAACAGCGTGAAGCTGCGTTTCATGTTGCCGCGCGCCGAGGATTTTGCGGCCGCGATGTCGCGACATGGCGTGGGCGACAATTCGCGAGTCATTTTGTACTGCTCCGGCGCGATGATGTGGGCGACGCGGGTGTGGTGGATGCTGCGCGAGTTCGGCTTCAGCAACGCTGCGGTGCTGGATGGCGGATGGGAAAAGTGGAAAGCGGAGGGACGACCGGTCTCATCGGAGCCGAGCCGCTATGCTCCGGCGGTCTTCACGGCGAAGCCGGCAGCCGGAATCTTCGTCGGAAAGGATCGCGTGCGCGCGGCGATGGGCGATCCGAAGACAGTCACTCTCAATGCGCTGCCGGCTGAACTTCACAGCGGAAAGGGTTCGGGACCGTACGGTCGGCCGGGCAGAATTCCCGGCAGCGTCAACGTTCCGTACGGAGCTTTGATCGATCGCCAGACCCGCGCGCTGACGTCGATGGCCGAGGCGGGTTCGAAGTTCGATGCCGCCGGCGTGGATAAATCCAAAAACGTGATCTGTTACTGCGGCGGCGGAATCGCGGCAAGCCTCGACCTCTTCGTGCTGCATCAGCTCGGGTACCGGAATCTCAGTCTTTACGACGCCTCGATGAGCGAATGGGCGCGGGACGAATCGCTTCCGATCGAGACCGACTAGCGCGGGCCGCTACAGATCGATGTCGCCCTTCAGCAGGCGCTGTACCACCGTGCGATTGAGGATCTCGTTGGTGCCGTCGGCGACATTGATGATGCGCAGGGAATGCCACGCGTGATAGAGCCCGAGCTCGTTGGTAAAACCGATCGCGCCGTGGGTCTGGATCGCGCGATCGACGGCGCGAAATCCCACCTGCACCGAGTACGCCTTGGTCATCGAGAGCTCCTTGACCGCCTGCTGCCCCTGGTCCAGCAGCGCCGCGGCGTTGAGACCCATCAGGTGAGCGGCGTGCAGTTCGGCGGCGGATTCAGCGAGCGGGAAGGTGACGCCCTGGTAATCGGCAATCGGGCGGCCGAACGCCTCGCGCACCTTGGCATATTCGAGCGAGCGCTCCAGCGCCCATCGGCCGTAACCGACCGCGCGCGCGGAATTATAGATGCGCCCGAGCGAGACGCCATACAGCGCGGCCTCGAAGCCGCGGTCGAGCTCGCCCACGACCTGCCACGGCTCGACGAAGACCTCATCGAGGCGCAGCTCGGCTTCATCGCCGCCGATATGGCCGAAGAGCTTGACCACTCTTTGCACTTCGAAGCCGGGCGAGCTGGTCGGGACGAGAAACGCGGAGATTCCACCTTTGCGCGATGCAGCGGCCTGCGGATTGGTCACCGCGAACACGATGCAGTACTCGGCGACGGGGGCATTGGTGGTCCAGATTTTCCGCCCCGAGAGTTTCCATCCGTCGCCATGCGGCACCGCGCGAGTCGCAAGCGCGGCAGCGTCGGAGCCCGCGCCCGGCTCGGACAATCCGAAACACATCGAGGTTTCGCCCGCATTCATCGGCTCCAGGATGCGTTTGCGCGCTTCTTCGGTGACGCGTTCGAGCAGACGGCTCGGGCCGAACGCCCAGTGGCTGATCGTGTAGAGCATCAGCCAGTTTTGCGGCCCGCACAGGCGGAACAGATGCTCCCATCCGGCGTAGTACGCGAGAGGGCCGAGGCCGCCGCCGCCCAGCGCCTCGGGCACGCACATTGTGTAGAAACCGGCCCGCGACGCGGCGCGACGAACGTCACGGATTAGCGCGACTGCTTCGTCGGAAAAACGCCCGTCCTCGCGATAGAGCAGGCGCGGATCCTCGAGCAGCGCGCGATGTTTCTCGTGCCGCGGCATCACCTCGGCGCGCGCGAACGCAGTCAGTCCATCGCACGCTTCGCGTACCTCGGGTGGGAGTTCGAACGATATTGCGCTCATCTGATGCTGGCCTCTGGCGGCCAGCATATCGAGTTTGCGCTGCGAGCGGTTACGCGCGAAAGAGGAAGCGACGCGGCCGCTGACTTGCGAACCGCGCCGCTCGCAATGAACTGATTACTCAACCACCAGCGTGGGCTTCAGCGTCACCGCGCGCGAGAGATTGTAGAAATTGGGCGAGGTGGCCATCACGGCTTCGTGAACCTCCGCGAATTGCTCCTTGGTTGCGCTGCCCTTGATCCGCACCTCGTAGCGCAGATGGTCGTAGCCATTCGGGATGGCAGGGTCGAGGCCGAGAAAGCCGCGCAGATCGATCTCGCCTTCGGTTTCGATCGCGAGGCTCTCGAGCGTGATGCCCCTGACGGCGCATTGCGCGACGTAGCCCACCGTCATGCATGCATTGAGCGCGGCCATCAGGTACTCTTGCGGATTCGCGAAGCGATTGGTGCCGCCGAGTTCCACCGGCTCATCGATGTCGATCGCGAAGCGCCGCTGCACCTGCTGCCCGCCGATTCCAAATCCTGCCACCTCGGTGCGGCTTCGCGTTTGCCCCTGCCACGTTGTGGTGACGCTCCATGCGGTCTTGCCATTGGCGGGATCGCTCTTGACGCTGTCGATCAGGGCGAACAGGTCATCGACATTTATGCCGTTTACGATGTTGGGCGCGATCCTCTTTGCTTGAACGTTCATGGTGAGTTCTCCTTTTTTCTGACTACGTTTTTGCGGCTAGTGCAGGATGGCGAGTGCTTCCGCGATGCGCCGGCGCTGGTCGGGAGTTGTCAGTCCGGAAAGCACTTTGACGAAGCGCGAATGCTGCGCGCCGGAGTGGATGTATTGCCATCGATAGGCCGCAAGAAAGCCGGCTTCGATGCGCCGTGCCTCGTCAATCTCGACCGAGCGTCCGCAATTGGCCACGAAGTACGCCGCGTCGACGGTCGCTTGCGCCTGCAGGATGCCGTCGACGGCGCGGACCAGCTCGATGAAGTCAGCGACGCCACGCTCGCGATCGCCGACGGAAAGCGTACCGTCATGGCGCACCAACTCGAGTTCATCGAGAGTGGCGTGTTGCGCTTCTTCCTTCCAGTGATGAAGAAAGACGTCCTTGAACAGCTCGGACAGATCGGAGTCGGGATCGATGCTCTCGCGGTAGTGAAGCTGGGTGAACAGTTCGATATCCAGCGTAAGCGCCAGGATCGCCCAGGTGCTCTTTCCCAGCACCACGCGCGCGACTTCATCGGGATCGACATCAAAGCGGTAGCCGCGCGGCATGACGTCGGCCAGCATCGCATCGATGCGCCGGAACAGCGCCTGATGCTTCAGCTCCTCGTCGCTGAACCGGATCAAAGCTTCGAGCGCGACCTGGTTGCCAAGCGCGTGATCGCAGCTCAGTTCGAGCACCTTGGCATTGATGAATCGTTCCACCAGCCCAAACACGTTCGCGTAGGTGCGGCCCTGGACCTGGCTCACGAATCGCTTCTCTTCACGCGAGAGAGTCGCAAAGCCATTCGCCAGCGAAAGCCCATCGGGCAAAAATTTCTCCGCCGTGGAAAACTTGCGCCCGCGAATCACGTCCTCTTCGATGTCCCAGCAGATACGTTTCGAGGACTGGATGCAGCGCGCGTACTGATTTTCGTTGTTGATGCTCGTCGTCGCAGTCATATTTTTTCTCCTTTCTCGATGGTCGTCGGACGACATCGAGATAACTCATCAACTCGTGCGACGATCAGTATGGGCGGGCATTACGCGAGCCTATGACCGTGCCGCCGGAAGAAATGACTCAGACGCCGATTCCTGATACGAAGGCCGATGGTGGATGCTCTGTCAGACGTGCTGAGAGTGACGCGCCTCACCGGCGGGGTATTTCTCCACGCCGATTTCTACGCGCCGTGGTGCATCGAGGCCCGCATGGGACCGGAACATTGCCAACCCGTGCTCGGGCCCGCGTCGCACCTGATCCTCTATCACTACATCGTCGAGGGCGACCTGCAGCTTCGTGTCGCGGGCGAATACGGTGAACCGCTTCGGCTTCGGGCCGGGGAAGTGGTCGTGCTGCCGCGCAACGACCTGCATGTGATGGGCAGCGATCTCACCCTGACGCCGGTGAGCGACACCGACCTGGTGCAGCCGCGCCAGGACGGGGGACTGTTTTCGATCCGTCATGGCGGGGAAGGCGCTCACACGCGCATGATTTGCGGATTCCTCGGATGCGACGATGCTGAAACCAACCCGGTCATCTCGACCTTGCCGCCGGTGCTGAGACTCGACCTCGCGGGAGACGCAGCGGCTGACTGGATTCAATCGACCTTTCGCTTCGCTGCCGAAGAAGTCGCGGCAGGCAGGCCGGGATCGGAGACCATACTCGCCAAGCTGTCGGAACTTCTGTTCGTCGAGGCGGTGCGGCGCTACGCCGAGACGCTGCCCGAGGGACAGACAGGATGACTCGCGGGGCTGCGCGACCCTCACGTCGCACGCGCGCTCGCCCTGATTCATCGCGATATCACGAGGCAATGGACGGTGGATGAACTCGGGCGCGAAGTTGGTCTGTCGCGCTCCGCCCTGGCCGATCGCTTCACGCGCCTGCTCGGCACGCCGCCGATGCAGTACCTCACGAGCTGGCGGATGCAGATTGCGACACAAACGCTGCGCAGCAGCAGCGCGTCGCTGGCCGAAGTGGCGGACATGGTCGGTTACGATTCCGAGGCGGCATTCTCGCGCGCATTCAAGAAGGCGGTCGGTACGGCGCCGGGCACCTGGCGCCGCTCGCAGCGCTAGGCTGAAGTCTCTCTGTTACGATTTCATCTCCACCGTCCTCCTCTGTGGCCCAGAGTGAAACAACTTCACACTCTGACGCGCCGCGCTGGGCTAATACGTGCACCAACAGTTTGTAGGGTTATTTGACTTAAGGTTTGGCACCGGGCTAGTGTCGGCGCAAATTCAACAGTACCCCACGCTTCACACGAATTCTCCAACTGGAAGGAGGACGGTCATGGCGGACAGAAGTCAGCTCCAGAAGCAAATGAAGAGCCACCTCGACTCGCTCGGGAAGGAAGCTTTAGGCGATCTGTCCGACGCGCAGGTCGGCAGCCTGCAGCTGCGGCTCGAGGTACTCGAGCAGTGGGCCCGCCTGCACGACTCCGCCACCGGCGACATGTACCACGACCACGACACGAACCAGCATCACGATCACGAGATCGTGCAGGACCTGTTCGGCGAGGTCGAGGCAGCGCGCGCCATCGCCGCGAATATCCAGGGCAAGTAAGCACGGCGGTTCCTTCGGGATCGGACTCTCGGTCAGCGGCGGATAACGCCGCGGGCGGGGTTGAAGGGTGAATCATGGCCGCAGCACTCTCTCGTGACGCGTGCGCGCAAATCGAGCGCGCCACCGCTCGCCAGAAGCCCTTCGGCGACAACGCCTACATCGTCACCCAGATGCAGCGATGCCTGCGCGAACGCCTGGGCCGGGTCGCGTCCGATCTCCCTGGCGCGGGCCGGCTGGCCGATGCGGCGCGGCAACGCCCCGATCGCGACCTGGACCGTCTCTTCGCGGATACCACGCTGCGATGCGCGATCGTTCACGCGCACGAGCAGATCGCCTCGGGATCGCGCGATGGGATTTCGCTGCGCGACTGCGAACGAATCTTTATCGAGGCCGCTCGCTATGTTGACGACGGCGGCACCGACACACCGTTGCAGGATGGAACGCTCGTGCCACTCGGAACCGAGCCATACCTGGGCTGGATCTGGAACGACGAGCATCCCAACGACACGTACGGGCGGGTCTTCCGCGAGCTGATAAGCGATCGCTACGGGGTCGTGCCATGCACGCCCACCGCCGGCGACATCGAAAGGCTCGCAGCAGGCGCGCGCTTGCTGAACGAGCTCCTTCCCGAGCTGGGGCCGAGCGCGCTATCGCACTCCCGCGTGGTCGCCTGCGTTCCCTCGGCGGGGGCGTTCACGGGAGTCGGCTCCAGCTCGCAATTCCACCTGGGCGGCGTGGTCTTCCTGAGTCGCACGCTCGGGACGCCATGGTGGATCGCGGAGCATCTGCTGCACGAATCGCTACATCAGAAGCTCTACGATTTTCGTCACGGGCATCTGCTGATGCAGCTCGACTACGGGCGCGGCGGTGAGCGGCCCGTGAAGACGCCCTGGAATGCGTCGCGCCTGGCGGGTGCGAATCTGTGGAACGAAATGCGCGTGTTCGCCGCGCTCCACGTGTACGTGCACCTGGCGCTGCTGGGCATCGTGGCTGAACAGCGCGCGGCGGAGTTGGAATCCGAGTACGGGCCGTTTCGCGGGATGCTGGAAAGCCATCGCGCGCTGGCCCGCGCCAACTACCTCGCGCAGGAGTTGAAGGAGCGATGCTGGGGCAAGCTGGGTCCGGCCGGACGAGCGCTGGCGGAGTGGCTGGATGCCATCCTCGATCAGCTCAACACCACGCCGCCGGTCCCGGGCGCGTACGTGCATCATTGCCTCGATCTCTATCGACGCGAGGCCAACCAACTCCAGCGAGCGCGCGCGGAACGCGATCAGTCGCGGATCGACAACGATTTGGCCGCGCTGGCCAGGGAAGACCTGGACACCACGAGAAAAGTTCTACGCGATATCGACGCCACCGATGAATTGAATCTGATCGACCAGACGCTCGGCGCCGCCTCCGGGGAGAAGCTCGGCGCAGGCTATGCGGAAGTGCGGCGCGTCATCGCGAACATCCTGCTCAACGCGACGATCGACGGCTTCAGGATAGGTGAGTCCGGCAAGGAGGATCAGCTTGTCCGCGAGATGGTCGAGCGATCGAGCGATGCACTCTATGCGCTGATGATGCGGATCCCGCGCGCGGTCGCCGATGCGAAGCGGCGGGCGGTCGATGCGAAGTTCACGATGGCGTGCGAGGACGAGGTCGGCCGCTTCGTGGCGGCGCAGGTCGCCCATCTGGCGCCTCGCTCCCGGGTCCTGGAAATCGGCACCGGTGTGGGCGTGGGTATCGCGTGGATGACGGTGGGCCTGGGTGCGCGTAGCGATGTCGAAGTCGTGTCTATCGAGAACGATGCGAGACTGAGTACAGCCGCGCGATCTTGCCGTTGGCCCTCTTATGTCGATCTACGCACCGCCGATGCCGCCGAAGCTATCGAGACGCTCGGCACTTTCGATCTGATCTTCGCCGATGCCTCACCGTTCAAGTTCCAGCACCTGGCGGAAATGGTCGGCGCGCTGCGCCCGGGCGGGATGATAATTTTCGACGACATGAAAGATGCTCGCAATGCAGACGCCTCGGGCATCACGCCGCAGGAAACATTGCGGCGCCAGGTGACCGACCATCCTGAGCTGGTCGCGGTCGAGCTGGACTGCTCGAGCGGCCTGCTAATCGCATCGAAGCGACGCTAAAGCCTCGCGCGATAGCGTAATCGGGCGCGGGCAGGCGTTTTACGATTGGTCGCTTGCGATTCTTCGGAACTGTTCCGCGCTATACGGCAGCATCGGCAGCTTTCTGTAAAATTTTCAGTTCCTTTGTAAAAGTGCGCAGCCCTCAAGACGAGAGGCGCTGTACCTGCCTGATTTTTTCGGCTCTTTGGCTCACGGCATACGGCTTGCTCTATCTCACGGTCGCGGGACCGATTCGCATCAATAGAAAAGCGAATCGAGGTGGAAATTATGCAGACAAGTAACAACGTTGGAGAAGCAACCAGGGACCAGCTCGCGCTGCTGCGTGGTTTTCTTCCGGAGCAGGACGAAGAGAAGGCGCGATGGTGGGATGCGCTGTGGGTCGCAGCATGGATCCTTGGCGGAGTGGCTTTGATTTTCAGCGCCAATGGATGCCTGGCCACGCGCGGTTGGGTGCAGGATCAGCTGAACCCGATCTCGCAGCAGCTCGGGCAGCAGCAGGACAAGCTCAACACTACCGATGCGAAAGCCGACCAGGCGCTCGCCGGATTGCAGAACCTGCATCTGGAGAAAGAGCTGGTGCTCGACTCAACCAACGGGCCGACTTTCACTTTCGGCTCGGCGGATTTGAGTCCGAATGCCAAGCGCGAGATCGATGGATTCCTCGGAGACCTGCAAGGGTCCTCTAACGCCGCACCCGCCGCCGGGCGCGTCTTCCTGATCGCCGGGCATACCGACAGCGTCGGTGCGGAAGGGTACAACTACGAGCTCGGCCAGAAGCGAGCGGAAAGAGTCGCGGGATACCTGGTCGGCAAGGACGGCATCGACCCGACCCAGGTTCGCGTTGTCTCCTATGGAGCGAGCAAGCCGGTCGCCGACAACAGCACCTCGACGGGACGTCGCAGCAACCGCCGCGTAGAGATCCTGGTTTACCGGGAAAAGATCTCGACCGGTGGGTAAGCAACTACTCGGGACGAATCCACATACCAAGGCATCGCCGCGCTCCCCGTCCGGCGCGGCATGCCATCGACTCAGGGACGGCCTTGCTACCGGCGGACCCACTCCTCGTTGGTCGTGACTTGACTGGTTCCGGTGTTGATCGCCCTGACAATTTTCCGTTGTCTCCCAACGCGATCGATTCCGTGAACCCGACCGTCGGACGGCTTCCCTGGTTAGAGGTCGGCGCGTTCGTGATGCTGTCGCACCCGGTTCCGTCCAAGGAGAGCGTGTAGGTTCCTGTCACCTTGTTTTGACAGACCAGGCCCTCGACGTTGGTCATCTCAACCCCAGTCAGATTGCCGTGACAGTCCGAAGTAAAGAGGACGAACGCGTCTTCGATAAAGCCCGCATTATTTAACCCAAGACGATCCAATAGGAGATAGATAAACTCTCCGTATCATGTATTATTTTCCATCAAAGTAAGGCCCCCGTCGGTTTGGCTAAATCGCCACCGGGGAGCACTGAGTTGCGGCGATATGCCACGCGGTGCGCCCGCCGGGCGGTGTCGCTTCGGGAGACGGCCAAGGGGGCCGAGTCGAAGTTGAGGAAAATGAGCGACCCCCAGGGTCCGTCAGATCAAGTTCCCGATCCCGAGGAGTCTTTCGATGAAAAGTGTTGGGCCCGAGAAGCACGCGCCATTTTGTGAGCAACGACGCTTTGCCTATGGAATCTTTGCGTTTCTTCTCTTTCTGCTCGCCGGTTGCGGCAGTTCGAGCAGTTCCGCCCCGAAACCTACGCCCACTCCAACGGTAACGAGCACGCCCGGCGGCACCGCGACCCCGACGGCGACGGCTACGGGAAGTCAAACACCGGCGATTTGCACGGCCACGCCCACTCCGAGTCCCGCCCCCACCGCGACTACCAGCGCGATCAACATCTCGCCCAATGTCGCCCTGAACAATCCGAGCAGCGCCGCCTCGTCGACCACGCCGCAAACCTTTTCCCTGACCTTTACGGCGTATGACTCCAATGGCAACCAGATCACCCCGACCAACTCCAATTTCATGACGGTCAACATCTATGGCGATTTCCCCAGTCCCAACAACGTGATCTCGCCGGATTCCTTCCCGATAACCTCGGCCAATACGACGGTGACCCTTTCGTACAACGGAAATTATTTCCCGAATAACCTGGAAGTCGAAGCTTACATAAAAGACCCCTCGGTTTCGGGCGGCTATGCGCTGGGCAGCGCGGTCATCATGCACGCCAACCAGGTGCCCTGCGCCAGCAGCACCGTAACCTACCCAATCGATCTCTTGACCACCTCGCCATCGGCCAGTGGACTGACTGTCAAGGCCGCTGTCGGCTACAGCAGCGCGCCGTCGCTTTCGAACTTCACTATCGACACAGGATCACTTGGAACGGTAGTTCCCAAGAGCCTGCTGGGGCCGAACGCGATTGGGCCTGGGGCATCGGCCCTGGTGCACTACACGAGCAATGGGCAAAACACTTTCACCGGTCACATGTACCTGGCGCCGGTCAGCATCCAGGCTCAAGGGGTTGTGGTTCAGACCAATCCCATCCAAGTTTTGGTATTGGATCCAAATCAAAGTCCGCTTAACTACCTGGGCGTCGGTTTCGACCGCAACGATCCCGTCCAGGGTGACCTGTTCCACACGCCAGCGATGAACGCGTTCCTCAACGTGACCAACGCCAACAACGGCACCGACGTCGCCGAGGGCTACATCCTGACCAGCACCAAGACGGCAGGGGCGAATCTGGGAATCTCTTCGGAAGCGATTGGAAATTTCACTACCGTCAACCTGGCGCAGAGCAATATCCAATTCGGCGATTGGCTGACTCCGCCGGGATGTTTCAGCTTTCCGCAGTTGCCGGGCGTGGCGCCGATTTGCGGCACGGTGCTGCTCGACGTGGGAATCGGCGACATGTACCTGGGAGCGCCATCCGACCAATGGCCTCCGGCCGCCGTCGACGCGACCCTCTGTCCTCCATCGGTCCCGGCAAACACCCAGGTGGAAATTTCCGTCGGCAACAACCTGGGCTCGCCGGCGATGAACTATTCGTTTAGTTACACGCCGCCAAACACCGCTCCGCCGGGCCCCACCGCTATCCATTGGAGCGAGAACGACATGATCGGTGTAAACACCGGGCGCAATCCTCTTACGGCCTTCAACTATATGTACGACTCGCAGTGCGGGATGACGGGCTATGCGCCGGTGCAGTCACCGGGTCTGTCGCAGTTCGGACTGAAATGATGCGGACCGCGATTGCCTATCGATTGGTTTCCGAATGGACCCGATCCGGGCGCCTCAATTCCACGTTGCGGGATGGCTGCCGAGTTTGGCCGGCGGCAGATCCCATCGCGGGAGAGTCGCTGACATGCGGGCGATCGGCCCCAGTCGTCTCAGTGGACCCCACGCGGTTTGCATCTCGATCATCCAGGGCGCTATCTCCGCGGGATCTACCGGATGCGGAACAGAGTCAGGAGCGACGCGCGGTAGAGACATGATCCACATCGCCGTGCGCGATAGAGATACGCGGACGTGCCAGCTTCCGCCCTCGGTTGCGCGCCGCGCGAGCGCGAGCATCGCGCCCGCCGCACCGAGATATCCGGTCGTATAATCGTTCAGCGCCGCGCCAACCAGGGCAGGATGTTCTGAGCCTGAATGCTCGAGCGCCATGCCGCTCGTGGTCTGCGCGAGCTGCTCCCATCCGGGACGTCCCGCCCAGGGACCCTGGTGGCCGTAACAGTTGATCGACACGACCACGATCCCGGGGCGCACCTCTGCGAGAGCCTCCGGGCTGAAACCGCGGCGCGCGAAAGCTCCGGAACGATAACCCTGCGAGAACACGTCTGCTTCGCGGGCCAACATGCGGAGTCTCTCCGCATCTTCATTGCGATCCAAATCGAGATAGCACGAGCGCTTGCCCGGGTTGGTATCGATCACGAACGGCTCGATGAACGGCAAGCGCGGTCCGCGCACGTGCAGCACATCGGCGCCATGCTCGGCCATCGTGCGCGCGCAGGTTGGACCCGCGAGCACGCGAGTCAAATCCAGCACGCGCACGCCGCCAAGCGGCCGCGCGTCGGACTCGCTCGCGCGCGGTCCGCGGAGTGGTTCGGGAGGAGCGTCACCGATTTTGAGAATCTCGATCGGCGGAACTTTGGCGAGCGCGATTCCCTGCGGATGCTCCCGCCATTCGTCGGCGCTCCTGAGCCTCACACCGCAGCATCCGCGCTCGGCCAGCGCATCTTCGAGCGCCTGCGCATCCCAGGTGGCGACGGTCCGCGCCATCGCGCCCGCATCATCAGTGCATCCGAGCAGCGCGAGCGTGCCCGCGCGGGAGCGAAAACCACCATGCAGATGAATCCAACCGCCATCACGTCCGCGATAGAGCGCAGTCGTCGCGAGCGCGCCGCGTTCGAATGCTACGCCGCCCACGCGCTGGTAGGCGAATGACAGCAAGGACGCCGCGGCTGCACGCACATCGATCGCGATCTGCTGCGGCACGCCGCCGCGAAGGCACCACAAGTCTGCCGCTGCCGAAGCCGCGGCGCCGAGCGCGGTGGCGGCAGCTTCGCCGGCGCGAAAGCAGGTCGGGTAAACAGGATCGTGCCCCGCGAAGCTGAGTTGATGACGCGGCGCGCGGTTATCGCGGCCTGCCGCGCCAAGAAGCGCGTCCATCCGTTGCGCGACCTGTGACTGCCGATCGTTCATCGCTTGTCTCCCCGCGCGAGGCGACCCATCGATTCTTACTGCGGGAATAGCCCGCTGATACTTTCACGTTCGTGGATGCGCCGAATTGCTTCGCCGAACAACGGCGCTACCGACACTATCTCGACCTTCGCTGACAGGCTCACCGGCTGCGTCTCGATGGAATCGGTTACGAGCAAGCCACGGATCGGACTGCGTTCGAGACGCTCCATCGAGCCTTGCCCGAAAACGCCATGCGACACCGCCGCGTAAACCGCAGTCGCACCACGCTCGATGAGCTTCGCCGCGGCATCGGTCAGCGTGCCGGTCGAGATGGTGAAATCGTCGACGATGAGAGCGGTCTTGCCGCGGACTTCGCCGATGATTTCGAGGATCTCCGCGTTCTCGTCGTGGGCCTTGCGCTGCTTGTCCGCGATTGCAATCGAGGTGCCGAGGAACGAGGCGAACTTGCGTGCGTGCTTCGCGAAGCCGGTGTCGGGCGCCACCACGATCAAGTTCGACAAGTTCTTCTTGATGATCTGTTCGCACAGCACCGGCAACGCGTACAGGTCATCCACGGGGATTCGGAAAAATCCCTGGATTTGAGGAGCATGGAGGTCCAGCGTCACGACTCGATCCGCGCCCGCCGCCTCGATCGCGTCGGCGCACACCCGCGCCCGGATTGAGACGCGCGGCTCGTCCTTCTTGTCGCCCTTCGCGTAGCTGAAATACGGCATCACCACGGTGACCGATTGCGCGCTCGCACGCTTGAACGCATCGATCCAGAACAGCAGCTCCATGAAGTTGTCGTTGGTCGGAAAGACCGTAGATTGTACGAGGTACACCTGCCGGCCGCGCACGTTCTCCCCGACCCGGACAAACAGGTTTCCATCCGAGAAGCGCAGCACCTCTCCCGTGCCCGGCTCCATCTTCAGATAGTCACAGATCTTGCGCGTCAGCCTGGGGCTCCCGCTCCCGCCGAAAATGATCATGTCGCTCGCCATGGTTACCGCCTTCGTCAAAACGATACTGTCGGGAAGCTGAACTATAGCCGAGAGCGGCGGCGGCATCGCGGCCTGAATTGCCGCCGCTTACTTCATCGCGTCGTTCAGCCAGTCCTGGAACGCACGCCTGCGCGCCTTGTCGAAAGACTCGCTGGCGGCCGTCTTGATCATATCCGCAACGGTGACCGATGCGAGCGCCATGCGCCATTGCATCTCAGCATCGAGGAAGGCCGTCGCGATGGGACAAAGCTGCCGGCACGCGGCAGGTCCGGCCGCGCACGGCCCCTGCCGCCGGATTTCCGTACATCGAAATGCCGGCTCCGACCCTTCGATGGCAATGGTAATGTCCAGCAGCGTGATACTCCGGGGCGGCTTGGCCAGCCGGTATCCGCCGCTCACGCCGCGGCTGGCGGTGACGATTCCCGCTCGTGACAGCGCCTGCAGGTGCTTGGCCAGGTAGTCGGGCGGCAGATCGTGAAACTCGGCGAGCCGGCTCGCGGGCAGACTGTATCCGTCCGGCACCACGCCGAGCACGGCGCATAGATGGACGGCCCATTCGACACCTTCCGCGATTCGCATTGCGGATAGATATCATCCATATTAATTTGGATACAAAATATCCAAATTATGAAGGCCCATCTCATGGAAGATTTCGATGTCGTTGTGGCCGGTGGCGGTCTTGCGGGGCTCTGTGCAGCCTCGTTCGCGTCGAAAGCCGGCGCCCGGGTCGTGCTCTACGAGGCATCGCCCGACCTCGGAGGACGGGCAAGGACGCGCGTCAAGGACGGCTACTATTTCAACTATGGTCCCCACGCCTTGTATCGCGGCGGGACCCTGGACACGGCGCTGCGCGACCAGGGAGTGGTTCCCAAGGCCAGGGTGCCCAACCTGGCGGCCGGGTATTTCGTTCGCGATCGGACTCTGCATATCGCTCCATTCAGCGCGTCCGGATTGGAACAGACGACGTTGTATCCGGCGCCGGTGAAGCCGGAGGTCGGCGCCGCGCTTGCGCGGCTCGGCAAATCCGCGCCCGAGGTGGGCCGAGGCGTGAGCGTCCGCAGAGCGGTGGAAGAGTTCTCGCAGTCGCCACATGTCCGGGAGTTGATCTCCGCGATGCTGCGTCTCACGAGTTACGTTCACGATCTGGATTCGGCAGACGGCGCGACGCTCTTCACGCAGCTTCATCGCGCGTTGTCGAGCAATGTCGTTTATGTCGACGACGGGTGGGAGCAATTGGTCGCCGCGTTGGCATCGCGCGCTGACGCGAGTGGATGCCGGATCGACGTCGGTCGGCGAGTGACGGCGATTAGACCGGGGCCGACGTGGCGCGTCGAAACCGGCGACAGGAACCCAGTGTCCGCGTCCGCCGTGGTGGTTGCGCTTGCGCCGCAAGATGCCCTGGAACTGCTCCCTCACGCGGAAGCGCTGCGCGTCGCTGCCGATCGATCGATTCCTGTGTATGCCGCATGCTTGGATCTCGGGCTGTCGCGATTGCCCGAACCGCGGCATCAATTTGCTCTCGGCATCGATGAACCGCTGTACCTCTCGGTTCACAGTTCCGCGGCCCACCTGGCGCCGGAGGGCGGCGCGCTGGTGCACATCCTGCGATACCTGGAACCGAACCAGCAGCTCGACAAAGAGTCGCTGCTGACGGAACTCGAGGGCTTCGCCGACCTTATCCAACCCGGATGGCGCTCGCATGTTCGCGCCCGTCAATTCTTCTGGAAGATGCCGATCATGTGCGCGGAGCCGCTGGCCCGATTTGGAGGCGTCACCGGCCGGCCGAGCGTCGAAATGCCGGGCTTCTCGGGCCTGTACCTGGCGGGAGATTGGGTTGGTTCGCACTCACTACTCGCGGATGCCGCGGCGGCAAGTGGCCGCCTGGCGGGCGAGCTTTCCGCGGAATTCGCGCGGAAGAAACGATCTGCGTGAGAGGCGTGTCGGGTCAGGAGAGTGCCTGACACGACGGGAGCCACCCGTCGGTTTTGGGCCGGGCGCGTCGCCGATGATGCGGGACACCGCCGGCCGACCGGCTTGCGGCCTACGCTGTATACCCGAGAACTACTTGCCGGTTCCCTGCAGTCCTATATTGACCTTTCCCCAACGAGAGTTGTCGAAGATATTCAGAAAGGTCTTCGCAGGTCCCGCCTGGCTCGGACTGAAAGTCACCGTCACGCTGCACGCCTGCTTGGGCGACAGGACTGCCGGACAATTGTTGCTCTCCGAGAACGGACCAGTGCCCTCTATTGCAATGCCGCCGATAAAAATGCTGGCCCCTCCCTTCTGGGCCTTGTTGGTCAGCTGGATGTTGCGCTGGCGGTTTGCGCCGACAGGTACCTTGCCAAAAGTGAGCGGCGCGGGTCGTGCGTTCAGCACTGCGCGCGGAGTCGGGGCGGCCGTCGGACTCGGCGTGAAAGTTTTGAATTCGGCGAGCAATTGCGTGATGTTGGGACTGCCCCAGCCGGTGCCCAAATCGTAGCCCGTACCTACCTGGTAAGTAGTGGGGCTGGGACATGTGCCCGTCTGATCTATGGTGCAGTTGGTGCCACCGAGGGTTACGTCAACCAGCGCGGGATTAGTGGAACTTTGGGTGGCGGCGATCTGGTACAGGTATGGGTTGATGTTGCCCAGCAGGCGGTTGTTCTGCTGCTGCGCAATCAAGCGCGAGATGGCCGCCCAGATTGGCGACGAGGCGCTGGTGCCTCCGACGCCTACCGAGCAAGTTGAAGGACCTCCGCAGGTAAAACCGAAATTCTTCAGAATTGCTTCTGTAGTCGCTATCCAGTATCCGGGGGCGGTTCCGCTGGCGGCAATCGAAACATCCGGTACCCCGCGCATCGTAAGCGGTGAGGTCAGGCCGTAGGGAGTTATCGTGCTTTGCCATGAAGGAGCCTCGAAGACCTGGCTTATTCCTCCGCCGCTTGCTCCTTTTGTCGGAGTAGCTACTGGCGTCGGCGCCACCGGGGTGGGGAAATGCCAGACTTCCTCGACACCCGGCCCTAACTGCGATGTATCGGCGTAGTTGTTGTTCGGATCGTACGTCGGGTTGAATTGCGTGCCGCCGACGACCGTGACGTCAGAGCTGGCAAAACTCTCCTCGATGCTGGGCTGCATCCCCGTCGCGACCCCGCCGGGTGTTGGTCCGGGCTGTCCGCAGAGGTAGTTGGCTCCGAAGTCCCCGGATGAATGGAACAGCGTCTGCCCCTGCATCACTGCCTGCGCTTCCACCTGTGCGTAGGTCTGAATTTGCGGGATGCTCGGGCACGGTGCGTTAGTGCCGTTTACCTGTCCCCCTCGATCGTCGATGCTCGAGCTGATCACGCCGCAAAAGTTCGGATCAGTCACCGCGGCGATCAGAGTATCGAGCGCCGGCGTCGATGAATTCGGGACGGTCGAGATGTACATCTTGATTGGTGTGTTGGGAGCGATCGCATGCGCCCAATCGGCATCCAGGTTCGGTTCATTGTCGACGGGCTGGTACGTGGGCGGCACGTTTGGATCGGTAAAAACGAATTGCATCTGCGCGGCCGGAAGGCAGAATTCATTGGTGAAAACATTGACGATCGCAGGGGTGCTCGTACCTACCGGCACGGGAGTGTAAGTCCCCCCGGGAGAACAGGTTGAGGGAAATTCAGCTGCCGGTGGGTTTGTAACCGCCGGCGGGGGGTTATATTCCAACAGCGCAATACAGTCGGGAGCTGTCGTCCCCCCATTGGCACCCGATACCGTGGGATCGCTTTCGAAGTAAAAGTTCCAGAAATCCTGCGGTGAAAAATAAGGACCCAACTTGCCGCCCGGGAATTTAAATTGCGGGGTCGCCGCGTCGCCTTGCACTACGGCCGCGCTGTGGGAATTCAGATTGTCCAGGCCAAAAAACGCCTCCACCGATCCCGCAAGACTCCTCGGAATCCTCGGATTGTTCAGGTTCGCATACGAAGACCCGTTGCTCACGAACTCGACACCGAGCGTCTGGTGCAACCGGGCTACCGATCCGCTGAACCTTACCTGCTGCCGTTCCAGGTCCGCCGACTCAATACTGAAACCTCTTTGAGTCAGCCATTTGGTTACCGTTTCCATCTGGGCCGCAGTTGGGCCGAATCGCTGCGCGAATTCCGTGCTGCTGAGCCACTTGTGATAAGAAGGCGAGCCCGGTTGCTGAAGCTGCGTTTTCAGCTTTTCCATCTCACCCTGGTTACGCAGGCTCAGCATCGCCGTCAGATGAAGCTGCATATCGGGCGGGGCCGGCTGCCATTTCCAATAGGGCTGATTCTGGGTGATGGTTCGCGGACCGGGCACGTGTGTACCGGCACCGAACACCAGCGGGGCCAAAAAAACGAGCAGGAATACCGGCATTAGAATTATTTTTATTGAAAGTGCCTTGGCCATCTGGTGTTCCCTCGCACAGGTCCGAAGACAAGCAAAGAGATAGGTCTACAAAGCTAAACAAGAATAGTCACAGTCGAAGGTTCGCACAATAGCGATGTCTCGACCCAACTAGGCATAAAATTGGACGTGACTTCGCCAATTTTGTTCAAGATTGCCTCGCGCTCGGGGACTATCTCCATAAGAGCCGATTTGCGAATGCGCGCGATCTTACCGTTGTCCAATTGAAAGGCGGGAGAGTTTGGGCGGTCTGACGTGCTAATGAAAAAATCCAGCGAATGAATTTCACGCGGCTTACAATCCGCAAGCTGACGCCGTCGATCGGCGCGGAAATCGGTGACGTCAATCTGTCGAGCGCCATCAGCGAGTCGCTACTCGCAGATATTCGGCAAGCATTGCTCGACAATCTGGTCATCTTCTTTCGCAACCAGAGATTGACACCTGAGCAGCACAAGGCGCTTGGGCGGAGCTTTGGCAAACTCCACCTCCATCCGGCGCCGCTCGGCACCCTCGAGGGCCATCCCGAAATCGTACTGATCAAGTCTGACAAGGACTCAAAGCGGATAGCCGGCGATTCCTGGCACTCAGATGTTTCTTGCGATGCGGAGCCTCCGATGGGTTCGATGCTCTATATGACCGAAGTTCCGGTAGCGGGAGGCGACACCCTGTTTGCCGACATGTATGCGGCATTCGATGCGCTATCGGACTCGATGCAACGCTTCCTTGCGGGTCTGACTGCGATTCACGACGGCGCACGCAACTACGCCGGCCGCCAGCCCGACGCCGCTCGCGGGGCAGAGTTTCCGTTCGCGGAACATCCGGTGGTCCGGACTCATCCCGATACCGGCCGCAAGGCCCTGTTCGTCAACCGCATGTTTACGACTCGCATCGCGCAGCTCAAACCGCGCGAAGGCGACGCGCTTCTCGAGATGCTCTTCCGGCATATTGAGAATCCTGACTTCCAATGCCGTTTCCGATGGACGCCCAACACGCTGGCTTTCTGGGACAATCGATGCACCCAGCATCTGGCGCTGTGGGACTACTATCCACAGCACCGCTACGGTCATCGCGTAACCATCGCCGGCGACCGCCCCTTCTATCGCCCGTGAAATGTCTGCGGGGACAGAGACCCGAATCAACGAGAGGAGCCGGCGCGGAAGGTAAGCGAACTCTGCAGGCATCTGCTGGATTCGAACCGACGGCCAGCTGATTGTGAATAGGCGCCCAGTCGGTAACGTCAATCGCTCTGCAGATTTTGATGTAGCACTGCGCAGAATGGTCAAAGAGTGGTCCGCGCAACAGGCCTCCGCACTCAAAAACAGACTCTGACTTGCGTTTGCATACATTTGGGAGCCTATGCGAATCTTCTGAAGCGAATTTTTGGCATAAAGATTCCGTCTACAGCCCATTGCAGCCTCCTTCTTTAGAGCTTCCGGCATGCGCGTGAAAAACAAGAGTGAGATTGATCGAATTATCCGGCGTGAGGACTCGCGCCTCCCGCCATCCACAGAAAAGTCGCTGCGCCTCACCCGCCGGAAGTTGCTGAAGAGTGTCGCGGCGCTCGCGGCGGCCTGGACGATCAGTCCATGGAAGATCGGCGTGCCGTCCGCGTTAGCACAGGGGACGGGCCCCGCAGGGACGACGCAGATCCCAGCTTCGGACAGCGATGCCGACCCGACGACGCTGACGCTCGAAGCTTACGCCGATACGTTGATCCCGGGCGAGAAGCGATTCCCGGATGACGTGGCGATCGCCGGCGTAGTCACCGGCCCGGGCGCGGTGCAGGGAGGCGCGATCGATATGATGAACTTCGTCGGCTTGGGGCCCACACTGGCGCTGCTCGCTCTGCAGATCAATGCGGCCGCTATCGCGTATGCACTGCTTAACGGGATCACGCTCGATCCGAACTTGCCGCCCCTGGTCTCCCTCAACTTCGCGCAGCGCACCGGGCTTCTTGTCGAGCTCCTCGCCCTCAACGCGCCGGGGCGAGGTGTGTACTCCGGGCTCGCGGCCCTTTGTTTCGTCGCGTTCAACACTGCGGGTTACCTCGATACTGTAGTCGCAATCGAACAGGGGCATCCCGGTTTGACGGCGATCGGCTTTCCGCCTCCGAATTCCGACGGCAAGTGGCGGTTCCCGGATTTCTCGTACCAGCAAGTCCTGGCGAAGCCGCATCCGCGCTCGAAGAACGGCAACCCCGCGTGACCCTGGAGATACCTGATGGCGAATGAGACCACTGACGTCCTGATTATCGGGACTGGCTTCGGGGGCTCGATCCCCGGTTACTACCTGGCCGCCGGCGGCGCGAAAGTGATCATGCTCGAGCGCGGGCCGAGGTTTTCGACCGAGGACTTCACGCAAAGCCTGCGGGTCGGCACCTTCAACCGCTTCATCGACAGCATCTCGGGCAAGGGCATCGACGTCACCGCGGGCAACTGCGTCGGCGGCTCGAGCGTCACCTACTACGCAGCATCGCTGCGGGCACCGAGCTTCATCTTCGAGCGCCGCGGCACGCTCGGTCGGCGAATCTGGCCGAAGGCGATCACCCGCAGTTCGCTCAACCATTGGTATAGTCGCGTCGAGGCCGCCATACCGGTGGCCGAGCTGAGCTGGAACGACGTACCGTATGCGGGCGGCCTCTTCGCCGCCGCGTGCAACCGAGCGGGACACACGTGCCAGCCGGTCCCACTCGCCGTCGACCTCACGAAGTGCACCAACTGTAACTGGATGCATACCGGCTGCGTCTTCGACGCGAAGCGCTCGATGCTGTTCAATTACATCCCGGGCGCGGAGTCGTTTGGGGCCGAGATCCGCCCGCTGCACGAGGTGCAAAAAATCCAACCGGCCCAGACCGCCGGCTACCGCTACGCGGTCTCGTACCTGGAGATCGACCCGAACGATTACACCCAGTCGCTCGGCAGCGGCACCATCGAGGCGAAGATCGTCATCGTCGCCGCAGGCACGATGGGAACTCCAGTGATCTTGCAGCGCTCAGCCCTGGCTCTCGGCGGCATGCCGCCCGCGGTTGGACGCTACATGTCGGCGAACGGCGATCGGGTTTCGTTCGCCGCCTTCGACGAGGATAAGGTGAGCAGCCTGCTCGGGCTCCAACGCTCGCCCGGTGTCGCCTACGAGGCCTTTCCGATCGGCAAGCCGATCAACACCATGACCTTCGACTACCTCGACCCGAAGAAGCCCGAGTTCTCGCGCTTCGCCTTGCAGCAGCTTTACTCTCCGCCGATCGTAAACGCGCTCCCGGGCGTGGACCAGTCGCCGTTCTGGTTCGGCATCGACAAGCGCGGCCTTTTGTTGAACTGGCGCTCGTGGATGGCGATCGTAGAGATGACCGAGGATGCCAACGAAGGCGTCTTCGGCCCCCCGCCCAAGACCGGAAGCTTCACGCGCCTCGGGCCAGGGATAGCATCCGGCCAGTTGGAATACCCCATCGCGCCGCAGACCCAACACGGCTTCGATCTGGCCGACGCGGCGGCCGAGTCAATCCTGACGCTCGATGGACTCGCCACGTTTCATACGGTGGCGTCGACGAACAGTATCCAGTGTGCGCACCCACTGGCGTCGTGCCGAATGGGTGACAACCCCGGAACATCGGCCCTCGATGATCGCCACGAGCTGCGCGGCCATCCCGGTATCTTCGTCACCGACGGGGCAAGCGTACCGACTTCGCTCTGCGTCAACCCATCGCTCACGATCGCGGCGCTCGCCGAGCGCGCATCATCGATATTGCTGAAGCGCGCCAACCAGTATGGCGTTACGGTCAAGCATAGCGGCACCATCCCCGTCCCGTCCTGAGACAACGTCCCGCCTGGGGACAGGTCGTATTTAGACCTGTGCCGCGGCTCTGATCACAGGCTCATCCGCCGAGCCTCGGGGCATAAAACGAGTGTGCCGGCGATCACCAAGGACCGTACCGAGTTTCTTGTGAAGGAACTGGACTGAAGTGATTGTACGAGGATTGGAGCCACCCGTCGGATTCGAACCGACGATCTGCTGATTACGAATCGAGGTGATCGGAGAGCAGATGGAGATGGGCATAGCCTTGGCGCCGGAGCAAAATCCAGCCGTCGAGCGACATAACGACGACGATCACGTACACCACGGAGTCAACCACCGGCGAGTTGAGAAGCGGCGCCAGTGCAAGATAAGAGATTTCTGACATCATCATGCGCTGCGCAGTGAATCCCGAACCAAAATAGATTCCTGTGCGCATGCCCTGCGCACCGCTGCCGATTGCGTAGCTGAACGTGATTGGCCGGGTATGCTCATCTGGCAGAATTCCGTGAAGCAGGCCAAACAGAAAGCAGTAAATCAGTAACGCGCTCAAGGTTTTTACTCTTCGATCAAGCTCTTAGCGCGTCGCTGTTCGGCGCATCGCGTTCAGCCGCTCGGGCGGGCTCGATCATAACGGAGTCGGACAAGCATTCGGTCCCCTGCGCGTTGGCTTCCGCCGCCAGGTCCCGCCATGCGCAAACGAAAACCGGGATGGCGACCGCGACGACCAAGAGCACAATCAAAAGATAGCCGAAGTCGACAGGCACATAGCGGTCGAGGCCCAAGCCGATCGCGAGACCGCCGGCCATGAATACGTAGCCCCCTGCAAAAAGCGTCGTTGCTCCGACCCGCGCCCCGAAGCGCTGCGCGTCCTCCTCCGTGAGACCACCCATCAGCCGCAATCCGTTGGCGAAGCTGCGGCCGAGCGCGGCCAGCGTCACCAGCGTCCCCGCGCCAAAGAGGAATCCGGGCAGGAAGCCGAACCACGCACTGGGCATCGCCGGCGCCGCGACCGCATTGACGAATAATCCGAAGCCGCAGAAGCCGAAACCTGCGATGAAGCCGTGGATCAGCGCCCACCGCACGGGCATCGATCGTCCGCCGGCACTGCTGGCGTGGCGATCGGTCAAGCCTTCAGTCGATAGTTTGATGTCGTTCGACGCGTCGTGATGGTGCCCGAGCAAAGGGAGATGAGGGCAGCGATCCGGGTGCAGCACAAGCCAGCCTGCAAGCGACATCGCGATCCCGACGATGACGTAAACCACGGAGTTGACCGCGGGCGATCTGAGAAACGGCGCGAGCGCCAAATAGGCGAGCTCCGAGAGCAGCGTGCGCTGGAGCGTGAATGCCGCCGCGAAATAGATCCCCGTCCGCATGCCCTCCGCGCTGCTGCCGCTTCCGATCGCGTAGCTGAACGTGATCGGCCAGGTATGCTCGTCGGGCACGATCCCGTGGAGCAGCCCCAGCAGAAAACAATATCCCAGCATGGCTTCCAAAGCCGTTACCTCGCTCCCATCAGCCCGTGGTATCGGGGCTGTCTCACCAATTCCCCGGTTGCGTGCACCTCGATCAGGGCCACCGACGGCACCCAAGCCGGCAATGATACGGGCAACATCGGCGCGCACGCACATCGCAGATGTGGAACGCGTCGCAGCCTATCGCAGGTCCGCGCCTCGACCCGCATCTTGTCTTTGCCCTATTGATAATGATAAATCATCATCGTTCAGTCAACCAGCAGGCCGGTATCTGGAGAGAGGGGAAGCTTTTTATGTCTGACTTGTTTGCTGCGCGGCGACCAACCGGCACGAGCTCAAATAGCGCCAACGTCAAGCGATGGGTCCGGGAGTTGTTCGCCCTTGCCGACGAAGTGACGGTGATGGTGACGGAGTTGCGCTGCTCGGAGCCGGGCTGCCCTCCGTTGGAGACCGTAATCGCAATCCTGACCGAAAACGGCAATCGGCAGCACAAGTTGCACAAATCAATCGAGGAGGTGGCGGAGGACGACGTGCGAAGCCTCGTCGCTGATGCCGTGCCTTCGATCGAACCGGCCCAATCGGAAAAGGGAGAGAATTGAGATGAGCGATGTTCAGACCAAGGTCCCAATTACGGTCCTGACGGGTTTCCTCGGCGCCGGAAAGACCACGCTGCTTAATCGAATATTGAAAGAGGAGCACGGCAAGCGGATCGCGGTGATCGAAAACGAATTCGGCGAAGTTGGAGTGGACCAGGAGCTGGTCATCGGCGCCCAGGAAGAAATCTTCGAGATGAACAACGGATGCATTTGTTGCACCGTCCGCGGCGATCTCATCCGCATCCTGGGCAACCTGATGAAGCGCCGCGATAAATTCGATTACATCCTGGTGGAAACAACCGGGCTTGCCGATCCGGGACCGGTCATCCAGACCTTTTTTGTCGACGATGAAATGCAGGCGAAGTTGAGGCTCGACGGAGTGGTGACCGTGGTCGACGCAAAACATTTTTGGGAGCACGTCGATGACTCGCCGGAGGCGCGGGAGCAGGTGGCATTCGCCGACGTCGTTCTCCTCAACAAGACAGATCTGGTTTCGGAAGACGAGTTGGCGCGCTTGGAGAACCGCATCTGCAATATGAATGCGGTGGCGAAGGTGCATAGGAGCCGCAACGCGGATGTAGCGATCGAGTCGGTGCTGAATGTCGGCGGCTTCAATCTCGACCGCGCTCTTCAGGTCGACCCCAAATTTATGGAGGCCGAGTATCCGTTCCGTTGGGCGGGCGTCTACGAACTGAAAGACGAGTTCTACGACCTGCGACTAAGTGGTGCGGACTTCCCCAGAATGAAAGTGGTTATGCTGCCGCTCCCTGCAGACTCCGATGGTCTCGACGAATTGCGGGATGAAGCGGCGTTTCTCTTCTCGGGGAAAGGAGTGCGCGTGTCTCATGGCTCGCGTTTCCGGCCCGGACGTAAAGTGTTTCAACTCCAGACCAAGGGAGGAAGTTCGGCGTTTCAAGTCGAGATCGATTCGCCTGGTCGCTACGCGCTGTTCGTGGAGAGAAGCTTCGAGGAATTTCAAGCCGCGCTTTGCGGGCCTGCAGGAATGGTTGAGTTACAGCAGCTGCAGGTCTTCAAACCCGGTCACCAGCACGACGAACAGGTGACTTCGGTGGGTATTGAGAGCGACGGCGACCTCGATCCTGACCGGTTCAACAAATGGATCGGCGAGCTTCTCCGCACTCAAGGTACTGACATCTTCCGTACCAAGGGAATCCTGAGCATTCGCGACCGGCCTTGCCGCTACGTGTTCCAGGGAGTTCACATGTTGCTCGACGGGCGTGAGGATCGTCCGTGGGGCGACGAACCGCGGCGGAACCAACTGGTGTTCATCGGGCGGAATCTCAAGCGTGCCAGGCTGCAAGAAGGATTTCGCAGATGCTTGCTGTAGAGAGCGGTTCGCCTGGTCCGGTGTCGGTAGCCAGATCCTGGCAACGTTCGATCGGCGATCACGTGGTCGCTCTAGCCTGGAGTCCGCGTGGCGACACGCTGGCTGCCGGCTCGATAAGTGGGCACGTCAGTATTTTTGATGGGCAGGATGGAACGCTTCGTCATTCTCTGGCGGCGCACGCTTTCGGCCTCACCGCGCTCGCTTGGCGTCCTGGCGCCTTACAATTCGCAACCGCCGGTCAGGACGGAAAGGTGCGGCTGTGGGACGCGGACAACGCACATCAAATCGTCTGTCTGGAAGGCGGCGACGCATGGGTAGAGCATCTCGCCTGGCGCAGCGATGGCAACGAACTCGCAAGCGCAGCTGGAAAGATATTACGACTGTGGCGGAGCGACGGAAGCCTTCTGTGCTCCCACGACGCGCACCCAAGTACCATCGCCGACATTAAGTGGGTGCCCGAAAAAGACGAAGTCGCGGCCGCGTGCTATGGCGGGCTCATGTGCTGGAGTTCCGATCGAACCAGACCCGTTCGGAAATTCATGTATAAGGGATCGCTACTGACTACTTCGTGGAGCCCGAACAGCAGGTTCGTGGCGGCCGGAAATCAGGATTGTACGATCCATATATGGATCGTGGAAAGCGGGAAGGACCTCTGCATGTCTGGCTATCCCACCAAAATCCGTGAGCTGTCGTGGCATTCAAGCAGTCGCTTCCTGGCCACTGGTGGCGGATCATCAGTAGTGGTGTGGGATTTCGCCGGCAAAGGACCGGCGGGAAGCCGCCCCATCTCGCTCGAACATCACCAGAGATTTCTCACGCAACTGGCGTATCAGAACTCCGGAGAAATACTCGCTTCAGGTTGCGAAGACGGACTTCTGGCGCTGTGGCATCCAACCGCCAAGGTGCCACTTCTGACCTCTCTTCGGTTGGGCGCACCGGTCGCTCAGCTTGCGTGGTCACCAGACGATCGCACTCTGGCAGTCGGCGCAGCCGATGGCTCGGTGATAGTTCTCCGGGTGTTTTGATTTCGATCATGAGCGTCTGATGCTTAAGCGAACGCAACTCGTCGTTATCTGTAAGCCGCTGGAACGGAGCCTGCGAGCCGGCGGTTTCGTCTTCTCCGACATTCACTTTGACGAGGCTGCCCAAACTCTTCGCATCATTGTGAACAAGCTGAATAAAAGCCCGTCCCACGAATGCGCTTGCTCGGTACAGGCGGATTCCGCAGCCAGAGAGACTATCGATGCACGCCTGCTCTGGGATGTTTTGCGAGACTTGAACAATCTTGGAGTAGCAAATCCGGCCATCCAATTTCGGCAGGAGGATACAGATCGGTGCCGAGCTCGCGGGTTTCCTGGAGGCGAAGACCCACGCCTGTTTTCAGGACGAAACAGCAACGGTTCATGTTGAAGGGTTAGGCGGGATTTGAAAAGCAATGATTGTTGAAGGCACCGTGGTTCCCTATCATCGGGTTATGCGCTCTTCGAACGCCGCCCAATCGTCCAAGACGTTCCTCCGGAACACGCAGCAGCGGCGCGAAATCCGCGAGCTTTTCGAACAAAACGATCGTCCCTTAGCCGCCGACGAGGTGCTGCGGCTTGCACAGGAGAGAATCCCCGGACTGGGGATGGCGACGGTGTATCGAACCATAAAAGGCTTGATCGATGAAGGATGGCTCATCGCAGTCGAAGTGCCCGGACAACCGCCGCGTTATGAGGTCCGCGGTAAAGCCCATCACCATCATTTTCACTGCCTGAAATGCCAAAGGCTGTTTGAACTCGAGGGTTGTCTTGAGCACCCGGAGAAGCTTATTCCGTCCACCTTTCGGGTGGTCGACCATGTAGTCCTGATCTATGGATACTGCGCAGGCTGCGACCCCATGCGTAAGGCCCGCCGACCGCCAGTTCGACGAAGTGCCGCCCGCGCAACGTGATTTATCCACTGTGAGAGATCGCTCATCAGGGAAATGCCACACACCATCCGGGAGAAGACCAGGCTTCTGAACAGAGTTCGACGCATCAGCGGCCAGATAGAAGCGGCCGACCGGGCACTTGAAGAGGAGAAGAGTTGCGCAGAGGTCCTCCATATCCTGGTAGCGGCGCGCGGTGCGATAAACAGCCTTGTTGCGGAGATCATTGAGGACCATATCCGCATGCACGTGGTCGATCCGGCTGTCGAACGTAGTTCCTCCAAAGCGAAGGGTGTCGAGGAACTGATCGATGTCGTTCAGGCCTATCTCAGGTAGCGCGTGACGCGATCCGCCGCCTCCCACAAGAGAAAGGCCATTGTCGGTTAGCTGCGATCATGATGGCAGGGCTCGGATTGCCGATGCCGATTCATCGACGAAGGAGATGAGGTATGAAAAGCACTTTCGATTTCGATCAAAACCCGACGCTAACCGACAATTACGACCGAGGGCCGCGATGGTTCATGCCCGGCTATGACGCGAGTCACGCGATGGCGGCGGTCCTGCTCCGCGACCGCATCGGCGAGGTCGGCCGAATCCTCGTCATCGGCGCGGGCGGTGGTATCGAATTATCGGTATTTGCCCGTGAAGCGAGCGGATGGAGCTTCACCGGCGTCGATCCGTCGGCGGAGATGTTATCGCGCGCGAAGCACAAGATCGACGAAGCCGGCGCAACGGAGAGAGTCTCTCTGCTTCGCGGGACCGCGGAGGATGTGCCGCGCGAGGCGTTCGATGCTGCGACCGCCTTCCTGGCGCTTCATTTTGTGCCCGACGACGGTGCGCGGCTGCGCGCTCTGCGGGAGATTCACGCGCGGCTGAAGCACGGTGCGCCGTTTCTGATGATCAATGGCTGCGCCGACATGGAGTCCCCGCGCTTTGCAGAGGACCAGCGCCTATACGCTGCCTTCGCGCGCCGCAACGGGGCACCCGCGGAGATCATCGACGCCGCGGTCCGGATGCAGCGGGAGAATGTTCATTTGCTGCCACCCGAGCGCGAGGAAGCACTGCTGGCGGAAGCGGGTTTCCGCAACCTGCGCCTCTTCTACGTCGGCATGTGGGTCTTCGGCTGGATCGCATCGGCCTGAAAAGGTCGCTGCGACCTTCATTCTGAATCAATTGGCGTTTCGTGGGGTTGATCCGTGGCGATTGCCACCAGCGTAACGATAATGACATCTCAATATCGCTTTGGGAGGTGAGAAATAGCGGCGATGCTCGATTGGTTAATCATCGGTGGGGGAGTGCATGGCACCTTCATTTCTCATTATCTGACGGCTGCGGCGGGAGTCCCGCGCGAGAGCGTGCGGGTCCTCGACCCGGAGCCGGAACCGCTCGCGCGCTGGTACCATTGCTGCGCGAATACCGGCATGAGGTTTATGCGCTCGCCCGATGTCCATCATCTGGACCTCGACCCGATGGGTCTGCGCAAGTACTGCTTCGCCAGCGTTAAGGAGCCTCGTGCCGCCTTGCTCGAGCCATACAGCCGTCCGTCATTTGAGTTGTTCCGCGAACACACAGCTCAGGTCATTACGAGGCATCGATTGCGCGAACTGCGGATGACCGGGCGCGCGCAGGGCCTCGCCTTTGACAATGGGCACGTGACGGTAGAAACCGATCGGGGCCCCTTAGCCGCAAAACGAGTGGTGTTGGCGATCGGCGCCAGCGATCATCCGCATTGGCCTGCATGGGCGCCGGCGCTGCGGGCGGCCGGAGCGCCCATCGATCATGTCTTCAGCCCCACCTTCCATCTGGAAGATCTGCCGCAGTGGAGCCACGCGACCATTATCGGCGGTGGCATTACCGCGGTCCAGACGGCTTTGGCTCTCGCCGAGCGCTCGTCCGGTCGCGTTTCGCTAGTAACGCGGCACTCGCTAAGGATCGAGATGTTCGATTCCGACCCGTGCTGGATTGGGGCCTTATGCATGCGCGAATTCGAGCGGGCAGGCCATGGCGAGCGGCGGCGGATGATCGCGCAGGCCAGGAATCGCGGCTCGGTCCCTAGCGAGATCGCAAGCCAGCTGTTCGACGCGATCCGGGAGGACCGGCTCTCTCTCACCTGCGGTGACATCGCTCACGCGCGCGCGATTGGGGGCAACCGGGTGCAACTGACAATTGGTGACGACAGCGAAGCGCCGCTGGAGCTCCTGAACTCCGATCTCGTAGTTCTTGCGACTGGGTTCGATCGCTCGCGGCCGGGCGGCGAATGGCTGGATAGAGCGATCAGTCAGTTCGCACTGCGCTGCCATGAGTGCGGATATCCCATCGTGGACGTGAACCTCCGCTGGCGTTCCGGCCTCCATGTCACGGGCCCGCTCGCGGAACTGGAGCTCGGCCCCGTCGCCCGCAACATCATCGGAGCCCGTCACGCCGCGAGACGGATGGCGGCGTGACGGTCCCGAGGCGCTTCGATTGCTGAAACTCGGCAATGTTTATGGAACGAAGAACATTCCGCCTGGCCGGCTCAGGTGTGTTGACGGTCCGCCGATAAACCTGAGCGGAAAGATATTTCCCGAGCTGCCCGGCCCGAACTCGACCAGGCTCGGGCCCGGGTCATCGGGCGCGCTCGGATTACTGTAGTTCGCGACAAACAGATCGCCCTTGGTGTCGAATACGAGCCCCGTAGGCAGGTCCAGTTGAGTGTTCGAACCGCTGATGGTGCTGGACGGCGCGACGTTGCCATCGCTGCCGGGCGGAAAGGCCAAAATCGCATCCATAGTCGGGGGAGTGAAAGCGGATCCGTCATTACTGACATAGAGATTCCCCGCCGAGTCGATCGCGACGTACGCTGGTGCATTGATCATCGTATTTGCGCCGGCGAGAGTCGCGGCGGCCGGAACGTCTCCGTTCGATCCCGCGCTGAACTTCATGACGCTGGCGCCGTAGAGATTGGCGACCCAGATGTCACCGTTGGACGCGACCGCCACTCCCACCGGCGTCGTCAACGGTGTCGTGGTAGGCGTGATCGCAGCCAGCGGCGCCACGTTGCCGCTCGCGCCGGCAGCAAATACCAGAATCGATCCCGGCCCACCACCGTCCGGCCCATCATCGACAACGTAGATCCGGCCCGCGGCATCCACCGCCAGACCGGCGGGAAAAGTAATCATCGTCGCGGCTCCCCCGAGAGTTGCCGTGGGCGGGATATTGCCGTTGGCTTTCACGGGATAGATCGTGATGTTCCCGTTCGTCGGGTTGGACACATAAAGCTGCCCGTTGCTGACTACCACGGCTGCGGCGTTGCCGTTGTCCAGGCCCGTCTGATCGCCTGCCAGCAATCTTTTTGGATGCGCATTGGCGTTGGCCGAGGGCGAGAAGAAGCCGATCGATGGAAGATTCGGATCACTGCCGGCATCCTGATTGGCTACGATTAAGGTGCTGGAGCTGGTCGGCGGCGCCGACCCTGACGATCCGCCGCATCCGGTGAGGGCGGCCCACATCCAGAAGATGCCGCCCAGCGCCGCACTAGTACCTGACAGGAAACGAACTGAAGCCATGACTCCCCCTAACGATATTGGATTATCAATATCGTTTTCTTGACAGGCTGCGACGCCCTCGTCAAGTGGGGGTTAGCGCATCGCTTCTCTCCGGAGTGGCGCGCAATATCGGGATTGTGAGGCAGCGCTGGCCTTCGTGAAGATGGTGCGGATGGCCGTCGTGCAGATAGTCGACGTGCCCTTCATGCTTCACCGCGGTATGTCCGCAGTTAGGCTACATCGGGGGAGTGATTACGATGGGGCAGATCCTCTCCGTCCCCATGATCCTGATCGGCCTTGGTATCATTGTCTGGGCCCTGCACCGAGCTCGCCCGGCGCCCGCAACCGCTAGCAGCAAAGGCATCCTTCACGGCTGATGCAATGGCGGATTGTCCATTGCCCTTAACCGTGCTGTCTTTTCCTTCCCGCCGTTGTGGGTTATTCACGCGATAAAGACAGTCATGACGGCCGCACCGAATTCAGCTTATTGAGTATTGGGATGTCCTTGGGACAATAACGCCGATGTACCGTTTTGATATTGGCCGGGGAGGACATGATCCGGATCGATCGTGACTGCAGTGATGGGCTGGGTGCTCTGCAGAGTCAGCGTGGCTATACTCTGTTGAATCCACGTCTCGACCGGCAGCCGCACGCGTTGATGGCTGCCGTCACCAAAATCGACCTGTATGGTCACCGGCATAACCAGCTGGCCGCGATTCTCAATAGTGACTATCGCGCCTTTGGCAGGATTACCGTCCACATAGGCTGCGCCCTTAACAGCCAGATCGAGCTTCCAGTTGTTCATGTACCAGCCGCGCCAGAACCAGCTTAAGTCCTCGCCACCTTCGCTTTCCATCGTGCGGAAAAAATCCGACGGCGCCGGATGCCGGTATGCCCAATTACGGATGAAGTGGCGAAACGCCCAGTCGAAGCGCTCGGGCCCAAGAATCTGCTCGCGCAGCAAAATCAAGCCAAGGGCGGATTTGAAATACGTGACGGGGTGGCGGTACTTCTCACGGATCGCTTCGGCGCGCGTCATTATGACGGGCGCCTCGGGGTCGTTCAGGATCGGAAGGATCTCCTCGACTGGATTGCCCCCGCCCGGTGCATATTCTGGATCGCGCTTGGGAGCATATTCCCCTTTGTTGAATGTGTCGGACTCGTACACATTCATGAACGTATTGAACCCCTCGTCCATCCAGGCGTCGCGGCGTTCATCGAATCCCACCACCATCGGAAACCAGGTATGCCCGATCTCGTGGACAGTAATCCAGAAGAGGTCTTTACCCTTGGCCTTGAGGCTATCAAAGACTATGGCTGGGTACTCCATGCCTGCAGTGCCACCCGCGACATTGACGGCCGCCGGATACGGGTACGGAAGCCACCGCTGCGAGAAGTCCTCCACGGCATGCTTCAGGTATTCGGTCGAGCGCCCCCAAGCGGCATTTCCGGCACTCTCCACTGGATAGAACGACATTGCCAGCGCGCGGCGGTTGCCAGGAAGCTGAATGCGGGCCGCGTCCCAGATAAAGGCGCGGGAGGCGCTAAACGCAACGTCTCGTGAATTCTTGATACGATAGTGCCAGGTCAACGTCCCACTGTGGGTGGGACGGCTCGCAGTCTCACCCACTTCCGCTTCGCTTCGGATGAACACCGTTGCATCGCTGGCGGCCGCCGCTTTCAGACGCCGGAGTTGCGATGATGTCAGCACCGCCTGCGGATTCTGCAGCGCTCCACTGCCGGCGACGAGCATGTCCCATGGCACTGTGATGAAGTAATCAAAGTTGCCGTACTCGAGATAAAATTCCTGCGCGAGATATGGCAGCGTGTCCCAGCCACGCAGATCATCATAAACCGCCATGCGCGGATACCATTGCGCGATGTCATAGATCTCCCCGTTCTTCGTCGCCGTCCACGAAGTGCGCCCGCCGAAAACGCCCGGAATCGTATAGTGATAACGAATGTGAACTCGAATCGTGCCGCCCGCAGGCTTGAGCGGTTCGGGCAGCCGGATCTGCATGCGCGTGTCGGAAACTAGGTAGTCAGCTTGCGTCGTATGCCCGTGAGACTCGAGAGCCACCTCATCGAGAATGAACCCGTCGGTAAATTCTTTCCGCGGCCGGGGTGACGAGGCACCCGAGCGGGCATCGCGGCGGTAGACGTTCTGATCGAGCTGAATCCACAGGCTCGCCAGAGTATCCGGGCTATGATTGGTATAGGTGATGACTTCGCGCGCGCTTAACTGCTTGTTCGCGGCATCGAGCGCGGCATGAATCTCATAGTCCGCACGGTTCTGCCAATAGTCCGGTCCCGGCGCGCCACTGCCGGAGCGGTAACGATTGACCGATTGCGGCAGGGTCAGGGGCGCGAAAGTTTCGAGCGGATTATAATTTGCGGCGAGGGCTGGCATGCTCAAGCTCATCAGCCCCAGTAGCATGCGGGACAGCAATAGCTTTCGAAACATTTGAACGATCCACGCCTGGGATAAGGAGGTTATGAAGTATAAAGTGCTCGGGTCGGCATCTCTGCCGATAGCCTATGGTCAGCGCCATACCGGCACGCGCATCACATCGAAATGATGATCGTGAGTCCACACCGAAAAGCCTGTGCGCTGGGCTGGTATCGCGACCGTCGCATCGAACAAGGTGAAAGATTGGAACCGCCCTCCGCCAGCGCATGCTCGTCCACATGGCCGTCGTGCAGATAGTCCACGTGCCCTTCATGCTTCACCGCGGTATGTTCGCAGCTCGAGCCGTGAGCATGGGAATGTTGATCGTGTGTTACGTGATCGCTCATTCTCTTATGCTCTCCTTGGAATCAAAAAAGGCTCCTGCTTCAAGCTGGCGTAAGTTAAGCCCCACCCGGATGACGGGGAGCATGGCCGCGATGTTCCTCTCCGTATTCTATACGCACATAGCTGGAATGACTTCGAGTGCGAATCTCTCGATCGATCTGAGAATCGGTTGCCGCTGGCCCAGGGCTTCCATCAAGACCACGAATCGAGAACCTCCGCTCGATTGCTGAAAGCTCCGCAATTGCTGGATTACTGCCGAGGGTGGGCCCACTATCGCCTGACTGGCGACATATCCGGCAAGATCTTCGCGGTCGAGCGGATTTCCCTTCGCATCGACGTGGCGTTTTTGCGCTTGAGGGACGTGGGGCCAATCACCTGCACGGAAAAGCTCCAACAGATAGTGTTTAAGGGTTTGACGAGCGTCAGTTTCGTCATCACAGAGGACTACTATCAAGCTATGAACATGGCGGACTTCAGGGTCTCCGCCAGCCTTACGGTACTGTGACTCTGCGGCCAGTCGAGCCTCGAGCGGACTCGCCCAATAGTGAAGCAGTGGCAAACCATTGCGAGCCGCTGACTCGATTCCGGCCGGCGTTACTGATCCGACAAACAAGGGCGGATGAGGATCGGCGCGGGGTCTGGGCGTTATCGAGACCGGTTCAAAAGGGAAGTAGGGGTTGGAGCTCGAAACCAGATCTTTCGTCCATGCTCCCAAAAGCACTTCGATAGTCTCATGCACTTCTTGATCCCATCGATAAATGTCGCGCGCGAAGACCTCCAGTTCTCGCAGGTAGCCGCCGCGCCCAATACCGAAATCAAATCGGCCGTGGCTCGTTTGATCGAGAATTGCCGCCTGTTCGGCGAGGTGTAGCGGATGATACAAAGGTGCAAGTGTAACTGCGGTCCCGACGCGCAAGCGGCGAGTTCTCCCGAGCAGGAAAGCGGCCAGCGCGATGGCTGAAGAGTTGATGCCGAACGGTATGAAGTGATGTTCGGTTACCCAAACATCATGGTATCCAAGGCGCTCCGCAAGCTCGGTCTCGGCGACGATTAAGTCAAAAACTTCACTGTGGCCAGGGGCGAGCAGGCCGCTAACGTTCAGAAAAAGACCAAACGTTGCATCTCGCCCTGAAGTCTTCGCCGCTAACCTGGTGTCATTCATCTTAAGGCATTTTCTCCGCCGACAATCTTGGTCTTTTGGGGGGGGGGGAACTTATTGGCGCGTCGGGTTTCTCCCAGGCTCGATGGATTAAGGGGACGTCACCGTCTACGTGTGCTACGCCTCTCATCAGGCTTAATCGTAGGACCGGCACAACTCTGACTGGCCCGACTGCTCTCGCGCCGGTCCTGCCGGCTGACCTGGCCCATGCGCCAATCCGGTTAAATGCGGTTACCCGGGGTGCCGCGTATCGTCCACCTTGCTTGCGCGCTGGAATGCCGGACGTTCGAGGCAATACTGCAGCCATTTCTGAACATTCGGCGTCGTGGACATGTCGAATTTGACATATGCACCTATCCACAACACCGCTGCGACGTTGAGATCCGCGATCGTGAAATCGTTTCCGAGCAGATAGAGCCGTCCTTTGAGATGGTCGTCGAGTACCCTGAGCGGCGCCTTGAGCGCCTCGGTCGCCGCGACCACCGCCGCGCTGCTGCGCTGCTCCGGAGGGTATAGTGCCTTGTTCGCGAATATTGCCACCACATGCGGCTCCGTCTCGGTAACGCTCCAGAAGCTCCACTGGTAGACGTGAGCGTGTAATCTCGCGTCGGATGGCCAGAACGGCGCTTTGCCGTACTTTTCGGCGAGGTAGAGATTGATGGCCATCGATTCCCAGACGATCAAACCGTCGTCCTCGAGCACGGGAATGTGGCCATTGGGGTTAAGCTTAAGATGCTCGGGCGTGCGGGATCCGCCGGTAAAGGTTGTTGGGATGTGCTCGTATTTCAAGCCCAGCTCTTCGGCCGCCCAAACCGCCCTGGCGGCGCGCGACCAAAAGGTACCATGGATTTTGATCATGTTAGCTTTCTCCTTGTGCGGCAGGTTAAAACCGAGGCGGTGTTGTGAATGCAAGCGTCGCACGAAGCCCTCTGCGAATTGCCGTAAGTCCCTACCGCATCCCTGTGATGTCTGGCGGCTCGCTCCAGGTGTTTCGCGGCTTTCTGTGGTGTTCAGCTACTTCGCGCGTCGCCATCGGGCTCCTTCGGTCAGGTAACAATGTCGCGAATCTGAACGCTGATGATGAATTATCATTATCAAATCAGTCACCAAAGCCCAAGTCCTGAGATTCATCCGGATTGTTCCCCCGTCAGCACACGTGGGACACAACTGGGCATTTGAGGAAGAGAGGGAATTCGGCTCATCTTAAGCGCGAAAGGAGCGGCGATGAGAGCGAAGATCGAGGCGGATTCGGAAGCAGCAGAGAAGGCGGTAAGAGACATCCGGCGTGCGACCCGGCGGCACTTCGCGGCCGAGGACAAGCTTCGGATCGTGATCGCGGGTCTGCGTGGCGAAGACAGCGTGGCCGAGCTGTGCCGCAAGGAGGGGATCAACCAGACCGACCGCTTCGCGGACCCCACCACCGCACCCAACCAGCTGTGGCAGACCGATTTTACCTACCTGCGGGGGGTGGGTTGGGGCTGGTTCTATCTCTCGACCGTGCTCGACGACTTCTCGCGCTACCTCCTGGCCCGGAAGCTGTGCACCACCAAGACCGGGGAGTGCATGGCACCTTCATTTCTCCTTGTCTGACCGCTGTTGCGGGAGTCCCACGCGAGCGCTTGCGGGTGCTTGCCCCGGCATTCGCGCAGCAATGATGCCAGCGCGCGAGTGGTTCCGGCTCCGGAGTCAGAGATCAGGCGGTAGCCACTGTTCCGTGATCGTCGCAGTGCCCCTGGTGCGCGTGATGCAGGTGGCCTTTCACCAGATAGTCGGTATGGCTGCCGTGCGGAATCGCCTCGTGCCCACACTCCGGGCCATGAGAATGCTTCTCGTCGTGGGCATTACACGCGTGGCCCGGTGTGCAGTTTGTCGGATTCGAGCTACCCTCCGCCAGAGCGTGTTCATCAACGTGCCCCTCATGGTGGTGGTGCAGATGGCCCCCATGCAGATAGTCGACGTGACCTTCATGTTTGACTGCGACGTGTCCGCAACCTGAGCCATGCGAATGGGAGTGCTGATCGTGTATTACGTGATCGCTCATTTTCTTATGCTCTCCTTGGAATCAAAAAGGCTCATACTTCAAGCTGGCGTAAGTTAGGACCGATTTCACATTTCATCTTCGACCGCGTGAGAGAGAGAATTCATCACCAGTTCGGTTATATGGCCGTCGGCCACGGAATAGAACCGATGCTTTCCATCGCGCCTGCTCGCCACCAGTCCGGCGTCGCGGAGACGCCTGAGCCGTTCCGAAATCGTTGAAATTCGTTCGCCCATCGTTTCCGCGAGGTCGCCCACGCACGCTTCCTGCCGGGACAAGATCTCCATCAGTCGCAGCCGGCCTTCGTCTCCGATCGCTCTCAAGAGCCGAACCGCGCGCTCGAAACTCCGATTGCTGAAGTTTGGTGCGGCGAGCGGGCGGTGAGCGCCATGGGTCTCGGACTGTTGTCGGGGTTGCCCGGACCGTCTGGTGCGCTTCATTTCAACACTTGATGAAATATGTAGGCGAAGAAGCGAGTTCTGTCAAGCACCGGCGTCCCGGAATTAACGCCCGAGTTTGAGGTTTTCACGTTCCTTCAGTCGCTCACCGAGCAACAATGACCGATTCCGCCGGCCAAAGCTTCTCTTTTCTGGACAAACAGTATCACTCGATATAGCATACCGGGTATCCCATAGAACCCGAGGTCACGCATCGTGAGCCACACGATCCGGGAAAAGGCAAAGCTCCTAAACCGAGTGCGGCGAATCCGCGGTCAGATCGAGGCCGTCGAGCGCGCGCTTGAAAATGAGAAAGGCTGTGCGGATGTGCTCCATCTCGTGGTCGCGGCGCGGGGCGCACTGAATAGCCTGGTCGCAGAGGTCATCGAGGACCACATTCGGGTTCACGTCGTGGACCCTGCCCGTGAGCGCAATTCGGCCAAGGTGAGAGGCGCAGAAGAGCTAATCGACGTCGTTCAGGCTTACCTCAAGTGACTTGAGAATTCTCGCCATGGAAAACTGCGACCCCGCTGAAAATCCAAATTCCAAACGACCAGCGTCCCGGCTGACGGCAGGGCTACGGATTGAAAACCATGCTGATCAGCACTCTATCGGCTTCGTCGAATCGCTGCGCATCGGCCTGGTCGCCCTGTGCGCATTGGCCGCGTGGTTTCGGCTCTGGGAACCTTTTCCGCGCATCAGTCTCCTTGGTGTGGCCGGTGTACTGATCGGGGGTTGGCCGATTTTCAGAGAGGCGGCGGAAAACATCGCCGCGCGGCGAATGACGATGGAATTGTCCATGAGCATCGCGATCGTGGCCGCCGCGGCAATTTCCGAATTCTTCACCGCTCTAATCATTACCCTGTTCGTTCTGGTAGCGGAGGTCCTCGAACACATGACCATCTCGCGCGGACGCCGAGCGATCCGTGACCTGATGGATTTTCTACCTCGTTCAGTCACGGTGCGGAGTGCGGGTTCGGTGCGCGAAGCGTCTGCTGATGAGCTTCGCGTCGGTGACTCGGTCCTGGTTAATCCAGGCGGCGCCGTGCCGGTGGATGGGATCGTTACGAGCGGGCACTCGTTCGTGGACCAGTCGCGCATCACGGGCGAGTCGATGCCGGTCGAAAAGGTGCCGGGGGCGATTGTCTTTGCCGGAACAATCAATCAGTCGGGAGCGCTTGAAATCCGCACGGAGCGTGCTGGGCGCGATACGAGCTATGGCAAGATTATAGAAGCAATCGAGAACGCCGAACGTTCCAGAGCACCGGTCCAACAACTAGCGGACCGCCTTGCGGGATACCTGGTTTATTTTGCATTGGCGGCAGCGGCGCTCACGTTCCTAATCACACGAGATGTACGATCAATGATTTCCGTCGTGATCGTAGCCGGCGCATGCGGAATCGCCGCCGGTACTCCGCTTGCAATCCTGGGCGGTATCGGCCGCGCCGCTCGTCTCGGCGCAATCATTAAAGGCGGGCTCTATCTGGAAACGCTCGGCGCAGTGAACACCGTGGTTCTGGACAAGACCGGCACTGTAACCTTGGGCAGGCCAGAAGTGCAGCGGCTGATTCCTCTCGACGGCGTCCACGAATCAGAACTGCTGGAAGTCGCTGCCTCGGCTGAGCTACGCTCCGAACACCCACTGGGCAAGGCGATTGTCGCGTATGCGGTCGCGCGCGAATCTTCGCCTCGCGAACCCGAAAAATTCGAGTACACGCCCGGCCTCGG
>Ga0335085_10000390_pt1 | contig 127180 bp, 125 predicted proteins | sample Lox_Sample_45_FD_206712 | JGI IMG/M metagenome (GOLD analysis project Ga0335085, IMG submission 206712) | Soil microbial communities from Loxahatchee National Wildlife Refuge, Florida, United States - Lox_Sample_4.5 | ecosystem: Environmental > Terrestrial > Soil > Wetlands | place: USA...
TCAAGGATGCTGAGCACGCGAAGAAGATCGCCAAGGAGATCGGCTATCCGGTGATGGTGAAGGCCAGCGCTGGCGGCGGCGGCAAAGGGCTTCGCGTTGTCACCAAGGAAGTCGATCTCGTGCAGGCCATCCAGTCGTCGCAGAACGAGGCGAAAGCGAGCTTCGGCGACGACCGGCTGTTCATCGAGAAGTTCGTCACCGAGCCGCGTCACATCGAAATCCAGGTGATGGGCGACAAGCACGGCAACGTCGTCTATCTCAATGAGCGCGAATGCTCGATCCAGCGGCGCAATCAGAAAGTGATCGAGGAGGCGCCGTCTCCGTTCCTCGACGCCAAAACGCGGCATGCGATGGGCGAGCAGGCGGTGATGCTTGCCAAGGCTGTCGGCTATGACAGCGCCGGCACAGTGGAGTTCATCGTCGACAAGAACCGCAATTTCTACTTCCTCGAAATGAACACACGGTTGCAGGTCGAGCATCCGGTGACGGAGCTGATCACCGGGCTCGATCTCGTCGAGCTGATGATCGGTTCGGCCGCCGGCGAAAAGCTGCCGATCAGACAGGCCGATGTTCAGTTGGACGGCTGGGCCATCGAAACGAGGATTTATGCGGAGGACCCATATCGTGGGTTCCTTCCGTCAACCGGCCGGCTCGTGCGCTATCAGCCGCCCAAGGAAGCGACCTACGGCGGGATCACCATCCGCAACGACACGGGTGTCTATGAAGGCGGCGAGATTTCCATCTTCTACGACCCGATGATCGCCAAGCTTTGCACGCATGCGCCCGATCGTGTGCAGGCGATCGACGCGATGGGCGAGGCGCTCGACGATTTTCGCATCGACGGCATCAACCACAACATCGATTTCCTCGATGCCATCATGCACAATTCGCGCTTCCGCGAAGGGCGTCTCACCACCGCGTTTATCGCCGAGGAATATCCGAACGGTTTCCATGGTCGTGACCTGGATGACGAGCGCGCGCGCAGGTTCGTGGCCGCGGCGCTGATCGTGAAGCTTGGGCGCACCACGCGGGCGAGCCAGATCAGCGGGACGCTGAACGGCCGCCATCAAAGCGCGGAGGAGATGGTCGTCACGCTGGGTGATCGCTCCTATTCCGTCGCGCTCGCGGCGTTCCATCACGGCAAGCTCTATGCGGAGGTCGATGGCGTTCCGTATACGGCGCGATCGGACTGGGCGCCCGGCGATACGGCAATCCACCTTCGCGAGGGCGATCGGGATACGACCTTCCAGTTGGCGCGGCTCGCCGGCGGCTACCGGCTGAGCCAAGGCGGCACGCGGGCGATTGTCATCGTGCGCACCAAGGAAGCCGCGAAACTTGCCGAACTGATGAAGAGCAAGGCCACGACCGCCAACGCGAAGGCACTGCTGTGTCCGATGCCCGGGTTAGTCGTGTCGGTGAACGTGAAGGAAGGTCAGGATGTCAAGGCGGGCGAGGCGCTCGCCGTGGTCGAAGCGATGAAGATGGAGAACGTGCTCACCGCCGAGCGCGACGCGATTGTGAAATGCATCAAGGCGAGGAAAGGCGACAGCCTGGCCCTCGATGACGTGATCCTGGAGTTCGCCTAGCGCTTGGCGATCATCTCTACTGCACGCTCGTACGGCGTGTCGTGCCCGGCGTTCCAGTCGGCGAAGCGTTCGACGATCACCTCGTCGGGCTGAAGCGTATCCACCCGTACCGGATAGAACCAGTTGAGCCAGTAGCACGTGTCGATGTCGGCGCACGGGCCATTATAGACGTGCTTTCCCGTCTCGTACGTGTCGCAGAGCTTGGAGTTGGGCAGGCAGCCTGAGTTGCCTTCGGCGAAGAAGGCCAGCCGGTCACCGATTGGTTCGCCCAGAATGGTCACTTTGCTTCCGCCTGCCTCCTTCAAGAATGCCGTCGTCGTGATCGCGGCGGAGAAGGTGTCGGGATCCGTGAGCACATAGATGTGGCTGGTGAGCGTGGGCAGGACATGGGCGAAGTGCCAGGCATTGGTGTAATCGCCGCCGCCATTGCCGCGCAAATCGACGATCACTGCGCACGGTGGATGCGCTTTCAGCTCCGCCTCCGTGTTCTCGAGGAACGGCGCGATCCGTTGGCCGTCGGTATCGATGATGTCCTGCAAGCGGATGTAACGGCCGCAGCTTCCGGGGATCGGGAGGTTTTCGAACACGCGGTCGAGGTTCTGGCGGCCGATGGGCAGGGTGCCCGACGCCGGCGTGGCGCCCACCCAACCGGCCGCCACCGGCTTCACGGCGCTCCAGCGATAGCCGTAGTCCGGTTCGTCGCCCTCTGTCGGCATCGGATAGGCGTCCAGCCTACGCGTGACGGTGGCGCCGGAGGCAAGCGCCACGGTCCAGGTCGATTGCATAGGCGTCTTCGCGATACCCGCGCCGTAGAGAATGTCCTGTACTGTGACGAACAGCGTCCCGTTATCCCGGCGGAAATGGGGAAGCCCGCCGCGCAGCGCGTCCAGTCGCTTGGCAATCTCCGCGAAGGGCATGCCGTCGATACTGGTCAGCCGCCCGCCCAACAGGTCCTTGTACTGAGGCTTGGCGCGCATGACGTAGAACTCATCGCCGAAGCGCGTCACCTTCACCGGCACCAGGTTCGGGTGGCGTCCCGCGCCCAGGAGGCGCATATGGGTGTGGCCGTTGTCCGCCAACGCAGTGATGCGCATCAGCTGCACCAGGAATTCCTGTGGCGCGAACGGTGTGGTGGCCGCCGCCATCTTTCCCACCTCGCGTACCATCTCTCCGCGCGCGGTGGGCGAATAGGATTTGTCCATCGCCTGGAGCTTGAGGAAATAGTCGAGGTCCTGACGTTGCGCCTCCAGCAGGTTCTGCGGCTTGGGATAATTCGCTTCCGGCGGGTTCGGATTGAACTTGGATGTTCCCACGAAATAGAGTCCGCCGAGAGCCGCCGCCAATCCAACAAGGGGACCAGCGATCCAGAGGCCGATTTTCAGAGATCGTCTCATTGTGCCAGGCCTTTCACGTTGTCGCATCAGCCGAAGGTTTTGCGAATTTCAAAATAGATCCGCGGCTGCGACCGGATGTGAATCTCTTCGATGTTCGAAAGCGGCGCTGTGTCGCGCGGGCCTGCGTAATTGTAGAACTGGTCGTCGTAGACAAACCGCCCGAAATTATCGAGCTCGAGACGAAGGCTGAGCGAGCCCGTCGGCTTGTACTCCCACCATGCTTCCAGGAATGGAGGCGGAATGCGGCGATGGCGCACTTGCGCCACCCGGTAATACCACTCGTCCCAGCAATTGTAATAGAACAGGCCCCAGGTCGATTTCAGACTGTCGATATCCTGCGTGAGCTTGATCTCGATGTCCTGCGGCCGGTTGCCGGAGATGACACGATCCTGGCCGGTGACCGGGTCCTTCACGTCCGTCAGCTTGAAGACGTTGGTGGACCTGAGAAGGCCATTGGTGAGGCCGATCTTGTCGAGTGGAAGCGTGAGCGTGACGTTGATCTGATCGTTGGTGCCGTTGCCGATGTTGCCCGGCGCATCGAACACCGTGCCGGTGGAACTGGTAACCGGAACCAGGTCGACCACATCCTTGATGTCTTCGTGCATGTAGGTGAGCACGAACGCGCCCTTGTCCCAGAAATGGCGCTCGGCGGAGACTTCGTACTGGGTGTGCTGATCGGGACGCAAATTGGCGTTGCCGCCGCTGACGCCGGTCCCGGACAGATTGCTGGAGGCGATGAAGTTGTTGAAATCGAGCTGGCCGAGCACGAGCTCATACCGGGCGCGGATTTGCGTCTTGTCGTCCGGCGACCAGGTCGCCACAACGCGCGGCTTGGGATAGAAGAAGCTGCGCGTGAGCTGCACGTCGCCCGTCTCCGCGATGATGGAATATTCCGCCCGGGCTCCGGCCTCGAGCATCCATTCGTCGGACAGTTTCCAGGTGCCTTGCGCGAAGATTTCGCCGCGTTTCTCGTCGACATAGGCATTGGCCGAGGGGATCGGGATGTTGACGCCGTTGTCGACGAACGAACTGCGCCCGTCGAGATAGTTAAAGGCACCTTCGATGCCGGCTTCGAGGCCGAGTGAATCCGTGATCGGATAACGAGCAGTGGCGCGGGCGATAGATTCTCCGGTGTTGGCGACGGAATGGAACACCTCGTTGTCGCCGATCTGGCGAGAGGCATTCAGATCGGTCTGGTGTCCGAGCCGTTGCAGGAACAGGGTTTCGAGATGCACACCGCCAAGCGGACCCTCCCAATGAAGGCCCAGTTCGCCCGTGTTGTTGTTGTTCTTGTCGGTGATCGCCTGGTTACCCGGCGGTCCGGTGTAGAAGAGCGCGGAGTCGAACGGCGAGGCGGAGAGCGCGATGTTTGCCTTGAACGTGCCACCCAGCAACGGGACCGTCGCAGCTCCGGTGAACTGTCCGCCGAAGCCATCGCCGTTGGATCGCGCATCCTGGCGGATCACGGTTCCATTCAACCGGTCGATGATCTTGTGAAAGCCCTTGCCGACCGAGTCGTCGTAATTGCCGGTGCGCGTGAGCGAGGCTTCGTACGTGCTGTCGCCGGAGTGCTGGGTGAATTGCAGACTGAGGTTCGGAACGGTGTGATGATCGTTGAGGAAGATCTGATCTTGAATGTCGGCAACGATCTCGGTTGTGTCGGCCTTCTTGCGAACGACATTGGCGACGACGGTTTGCCCCTGCATGTCGATTCCGGGCGCGCCGCCGCGGATCAGCTCGATGCGGTCGACATTGCTTGCGGGAATACGCAGGAGGATGGATTGGAGATCGTCGGTCTTCGACGTGGGCCGGGCGCCGTCGATCAGGACGTTGCCGGCCGTTCCCGCGAAACCCCGGGCGGACTTGCCGTCGTCAAAGTTGAAGCCGGGCAGCCGGGCGATCATGTCGTAGGCCGTGTTCGGGCGGGCCGCGGCAAAGAAGTCGGCCTGGTAGACAAGGATGCTGCTTTGCGCCGGCGGCGCATCCTCGGCCAGCACGGCCACGGTCATGCCGATCAGGGCGGCCGCCCCGAGGCCGCACCTCAAAATCCACCGCACCACAGATCCCCTACGCGCTCACACGCTTCCGAACATGGACGCGGATGTTCTAGAAGCAAAACCGGACAAGACTGCATGGCAGCCTTGACCGGAATGCCTATCTCAAAAGGTATGAAGCGGCGGTCAATGGTTGGACCGTCGCGAGCGCAGGTTTCAAGGAGTGCCCGGAATGGCTGACGATGACGACCTGACGTCGCTCCGTGTGCGGATCGAAGGATTCGTGCAGGCGGTCGGTTTCCGCAACTTCGTCATCAACGAAGCCAACCGGCTCGGCCTCGACGGTTGGGTGCGAAACCGGTCCGACGGCACGGTGGAGGCGCTGGTGTCCGGCGACACCAAGCTCGTGGAGTCCTTCGTCGCGTCCTGCATGAAGGGACCGGAAGGATCGATCGTGAAGAACATCGATCTCTTCAAGTCCGATCCGCCGGGGGAAAAAGGCTTCCACCGGCGGCCATCGATCTAGCGTCAGGCGCGCTTGCGGACGACCTCGCGAACCGCAGACACGAGAAACACGAGAAGACCGAGAAGCGCGATCCCACCCGCGGCTCCGGCCATCGGTCCGTAGGTCGTCTCACCACCGGATGTTGTGAGAACCAGATAGAGAATTGGAGACATTGCCAGCACGCCGATTGTGGACAGCAGGAAGTTGATCCACGCGAGACGCGGCGAATACGTGTCCTTGGTCAGGGCGTAGAACGTCCCGTACAGCGCAAGCGTCACCCAGCCCAGCAGATTGATGTGCGCGTGCAGCGGCGCAAGCGTGAAGTCGTTGTGGGCGCCCATGTATTCGCCGAGCATCATTCCGCTCAGCAGCAGAAGCCCTCCGACGAGAAAGAATGCGGCAGATACGCGTGGCATATTGTTCTCCCAGCCAATTCGACGGCGGGAAGGTGCCACAGGCCGTTTTCTAGTCAACGATCGGGCCGAAGACTTCCACAAAGGATCGCTTCAGTGCCGCATCCAAATCGCCCATCGAAACCGGAATGCCGAGATCGGCGAGGCTGGTCACGCCATGGACGCGAACGCCGCACGGCACGATGCCGCTGAAATGGGAGAGCTCGGGTGCGACGTTCAGCGCGATCCCGTGGAACGTCACCCAATGCCGGATGCGGACTCCGATCGCGGCGATCTTGTCTTCGCGATCGCCACGCGCGACCCAGATGCCGACGCGATCGGCGCGCCGTTCGCCTTTGACGTCGAATTGGACGAGCGTGCGGATCAGCCATTCCTCGAGATCGCGCACGTAGCCGCGAACATCCGGCTTGCGCTGCTTGAGGTTCAGCATCGGATAGACGACGCGTTGTCCCGGCCCGTGGTAGGTGAACTGTCCGCCACGGCCGGTCTTGAACACAGGGAATCGCGCGTCGATCAGGTCGGAATCTTTCGCGCTGGTGCCGGCGGTGTAGACGGGTGGATGCTCGACGAGCCACACGCGCTCCGGGGCAGTCCCGGCGGCGATGGCTGTCGCGCGCTCTTCCATCGCCGCAACCGCCTCCGGATAGGGAAGCAGTCCCGACCGCACGATCCATTCGGGCGGTGTGGTCGATGCTTCGGCGGTTAACGCGGCATAAACCATGATCGGCTCACCATCGGGCGGTCACTCCAGGTCCCGCACATGTCCACCAACATCGAAGGCGTCAAGGTCGAAATTTCCGTCGTGCTCGGGCGTTCCGTCATTCCGATGCACCAGCTGCTGCGCATGGGCCGCGGTGCCGTCATCGAACTGGATTCGCGCCAGGACAGCCCGATTACGATTCTGGCCAACGACCGGCCGGTCGCAAAGGGCGAGATCATGATCCAGGGCGAGAAGATTGCTGTGTCCGTCACGGAGTTGCTCAAAGCAGTATAATACAAATAAATCTGTGTTGTACATTCAATTTACCACCACCCGTATTGCATTATCCGAGTGACCCTCCTACCTCTTCTGTACAACACGGGAGAGGTTGGTGCTGCCAATCGTTCTCACAGACATCGGAAAGTCAGTGGGTCTGGCGGGTGCTGGCGAGGCGCAAGAATGTCGCCGGCGCACGCTGGAGGCTGCGGGTTTCGATCCCAAGCCGATCCCAAGCCTGGCACCCCCCAGCGATCTCAAGGGCTTGTCCGCACTCTTTGTTGCCGGACTTCCGCGCCAGGCAGCCACGCGGCTGGTGCGCCAGGCGAAGGCTGCAGGTGTGCTGGTGAATGTCGAGGACGAGCCGGGCCTCTGCGACTTCTATCTCCCGGCCATCGTCCGGCGGGGCGATCTTCTGATTTCGGTTTCAACGTCCGGCCGTGCTCCAGGATTGGCTAAACTGGTTCGCCGGTGGATTGAGCGGCGGCTCGGTGTGGAATGGGCTGAGCGGTTGAACGAAGTCGATCGGCGTCGTGTGGCCTGGCGCCGCCATGGGGCAAGCCCGCGTGAAGTTTCGGCTTGCACCGAAAAGCTGGTCGAGGAGCGCGGGTGGCTGGGATGAATGCCGTCACGGTCATTGATGTCGCGAACGACTTTCGGCCCCGGATCAGTGCCGGTGACGCAGCCACAACGCGTCTCAAGAGTCTGCTGGACGTTGTTCGAACACGAGATGCAGAGGGAATCCTCCGCCTCGCCTTGACCGAGCAGTTTGCGGGAGGATCAGCCATCGTTTCGTCGTTCGGTTCGGAGTCCGCCGTACTGTTGCACCTGGTGGCCAAGGTCGATCCGGCGGCACCGATCCTCTTTCTCAATACGGGGAAGCTATTCGGCGAAACGCTGCGCTATCGCGACCGTCTCCAGGACCAGCTCGGCCTTATCGATATCCGCGCGATCGGCCCACATCCCGCCGATCGCGCACAGCTCGACCCCGAAGGCACTTTGTGGGCGCGGAACACCGACTCCTGCTGCGGCTTCCGTAAGGTTGAACCCTTGAGCAGGGCGCTTGCCGGGTTCGAAGCGGTCGTTACCGGACGCAAGCAGTTTCAAACCAGAACACGTTCAGCGATGCAGGGTGTCGAGTACGTTGGCTCGACGTATCGCTTCAATCCGCTGTGGAATTGGTCGCGTGCGGACATCGACGTATATTTCGAAGCGCACAATCTGCCGAAGCACCCGCTGGTCGACGATGGATACGCGTCCATCGGATGCATGCCGTGTACGCGGCGTCTTGAGGCCGGAGAGACCTACCGCGAGGGCCGCTGGGCCGGCCAGGCCAGGGATGAATGCGGCATTCATCGCGGCGTGGACGGCGACGGCATTTAGAGCGCGTTCACGGGCAGTTTCAGATAGACCTTCCCATCATCCTCCGAAGGTGCCTTCGTCGAATAAGGCCTGAACCCGGGGCTCCATGGAACGCCCCCTGTTCTGTCTTGACAAATATATTAGTTATAGCTAATTTAGAAATGCCTGAAGGGCTTGAAAATGGCGGAAGCTGCAACACTGAATTTGAAAGCCATGCGCAAGCATGCAAGCGAGGCGGCTTCCATGCTGCGCCAGCTGGCGCATGAAGCACGGTTGGGCGTGCTCTGCGAGCTGATCGGCGGCGAGAAGACGGCGGGCGAGCTCGTCGAGAAGTCGGGCCTGAGCCAATCGGCGCTGTCCCAGCATCTCGCAAAGTTGCGCGGCGAAGGCCTTGTCGCCACCCGGCGCGAGGGACAGACAATCTTTTACCGGATTGCCGACGCGAAAGCGGCGCGCCTGATCGGCGTACTGCACGAACTCTATTGTGGAAGGAAATGACGATGGTCCTGAAGAAAATCACCCCCACTGAAGCGCGCACGAAACTCGAGCGTGGCGAGGCGATCCTCGTCGACATCCGCGAACCGGCGGAGCATGCCCGGGAGAACATCCCAGGCGCGAGGCTGGTGCCGATGTCGCGCTTCGAAGCGCCCGCCATCGCTACGAATGAAAATTCACCGGCCGTGATCTTCCATTGTCAGAGCGGCAACCGCACCCAAGCGAATGCGGCACGGCTCAGCGCCTGCGGCGCGCAGGATATCTATTTTCTGGAGGGCGGTCTCGGCGCCTGGAAGGCGGCCGGGCTGCCGACGCGCCTCGATCGCAACCAGCCGATCGAGCTGCAGCGCCAGGTTCAAATCGCAGCCGGTTCGCTGATTCTTCTCGGTCTTGTGCTCGCATTCCTGGTTTCGCCCTGGTTCATCGGGCTCACGGCCTTCGTTGGCTGCGGTCTCACCTTCGCAGGCATCTCGGGCTGGTGCGGCATGGCGAAGGTGATGACGCTGATGCCCTGGAACAGGGCAGCGGCAGCATAACACGATGCTGCAGGATCTCCTGTCGATCGGGTCCGGCGGCATCGTCGGCTTTGCGCTCGGCCTGCTGGGCGGCGGCGGGTCGATCCTCGCGGTGCCGCTGCTCATCTATGTCGTCGGCGTTCGTTCGCCGCACGTCGCCATCGGCACGAGTGCGCTTGCCGTCGCCGTCAATGCCTTCGCGAACCTGACTGCGCATTCACGGGCAGGGCATGTGAAGTGGCCTTGCGCCATCGTGTTTGCTTTGTCGGGCGTCGCGGGTGCCGCGGCCGGTGCTGCACTGGGCAAGATGGTCGATGGCAAGCAGCTGCTGTTCCTGTTCGGCTTCGTCATGCTCGCCGTAGCGGCGGCCATGTTCTCGCCGCGCGCTGCCGCCGGCAATCCGGATGTGCGCATCAACCCAGCGATCGCCATGCGGCTCGTTATGATCGGCGCGGTTGTCGGATTGCTCTCGGGCTTCTTCGGAATCGGGGGCGGCTTTCTGATCGTGCCGGCGATCATGCTGGGCAGCGGCATGGCGACCATCAACGCGGTGGGCTCCTCTTTGGTGTCTGTCGGGGCCTTCGGACTGACCACGGCGCTGTCCTACGCTTTCGCAGGGCTCATCGAGTGGCGCATCGCCGCTTTCTTCGTACTGGGCGGCATCGCCGGAGGCCTTATGGGTGTAGCGCTGGCGAAGCGCCTTGCGGCCCGCCGCGCGCTTCTGACGCGCATATTTGCCGGCGTGGTGGTGGCCGTCGCTGCTTTCATCATCTGGCACTCACTTCCCGCCATTTTCGGTTGATCTTCCGGCCTTCACAGGCCGAAAAGGATTTGCTACACCCCGCGTCCCTCAGGAGCGGTCGTGGCGGAACGGTAGACGCACTAGCTTGAGGTGCTAGCGGGGCAACCCGTGGAAGTTCGAGTCTTCTCGACCGCACCAGAGTCGGTTCTACTATCAGGAATTATCAAACGCTTGGGAATTGGATGCGGGAAGAGGAGAATTACATTCTCCTTCGCTCGCGTTGAATAGGCACGACGGCGAGGACGTAGCCCGCCAGCTCAATGGTCTATGGTGTCCACGAGGCGTGGCATTTTGGGGACGCAATGACACTGTCCAGACCTTGCATCGTTGGCCAGCTTTGTCAGCGGCATCGCTGTGCTCATTTCGCTGATCTACGTCGCCATACAAATCCGGCAAACAGAGAGAAACCAGAGAACTCTCCTGCAACAAGAGACGTCATCGCGGAACATTGAAGCGATCAAGCATTGGGCGGAACCAACCGTCGCTTCGGCCATGATGAAAGTCATAAGCGGTGACACAAATCTGACGGCGCTGGAGATTTATGGGCTTGAAATCCAGCTCCGAATGTCCCTCACCAGCGCGCAAGATACGTTCATGCTGCACAAGCAATCGATGATCGATGAAATCCAACTTGAGGGTGGATTGCGCTCGCTCAGGAACCTCTTCGGATTCCCCGTGCTGAGAGCAATGTGGAATTCCTCACGACATACGTATTCGCCCGAATTCGTCGAATGTTTTGACGATCACACGAAGAATGTGCCGTTGCACGAACCGGTCGACTCGCTGGAGAGGTTAAGAATTGGCCTTGGCGACTTGCAATCCGTTGCATCGAAGTAGAATCGATGGTGCGGGAGCCGCTCCGGATTGCGATCAGCGGGGCCTTTAGCTCCCTTCGCAAAAATCCCTGAAGAGTCTGGATTGCGGAACAATTCTCGACCGCACCACCGTTCGAACTTCGGGTGACATGTCGTTTGGAGCCGAAGAACCGAGCCGGAGCGGTGCCCCGACTTGCGACTCGGCCGCGCGCCGGAATTGGCCCGTCCTCCGGCCGCCGTGCTAGGCTTGACCACCACGTTTGGGGGGTCTCATGCACATCTGTCGTCCTGCCGTGACAATGCTGGCGTTCGCCACCATGCTTGGCTTGTCGTGCGCGGGCGCAGAGGCTCGCCACACGACACCGCTGCCGGGCCAGCATAGGCACCTGGGACCTTATCGCGCGCCCTATGTCGCGCCGTCCGGCGCCGATTCGGGAACCTGGGCGCCACTCGCCAATGCGTTTCCGGGAACTTCGTTTCCCGACACCGCGGAGCTTCTTACCGACGGAACGGTAATGATGCACGATGGCTGCACGCGCAATTGGTATCGCTTCAAGCCGGACGAATTCGGCAGCTACCACAACGGAACCTGGACCAAGACGGCGTCGATGCCGGGCGGTTATCTGCCACTTTATTTCGCATCTCAGGTGCTGGCCGACGGAAAGCTGATCGTCAACGGTGGCGAATACAATCTCTGCAACTTCGCCTGGACCAAACTGGGCGCTCTCTACGATCCCGTTTCGGACAAGTGGTTCAGCGTCAATGCGCCGGATGGCTGGCACTATATCGGCGATGCGCAGAGTGTGGTTCTCGCGGATGGCCGCTACATGCTGGCAAATTGCTGCACCACGCAGGCCGCACTCGGCGTCGTCCACAGGAACGCCGTGACCTGGACGCCGACGGGCAGCGGCAAGGCCGACGGCAACGACGAGGAAGGTTGGACGCTGCTGCCGGACCAGACAGTGCTGACCGTCGATGTCGGCCTCGATGTCGGGGAGGACTTCAACGATACCGAAATCTATTCGGCGGACTCGGGCGCTTGGTCGCCGGGCAATCACACCGCCGATGTGCTGGCCGATCCCAACACCTACGAGATCGGGCCGGCGCCACTGCTGCCCAATGGTCTGGTGATGCAATTGGGTGCGACACATCACACCGGCATCTACGATCCCGTGACGGGCGTATGGACGGCGGGGCCGGATTTCCCGGATATCGACGGCTCTCTCGATGCGTCGGACGCGCCTGCTGCGGTGCTGCCCAGCGGCAAAATCCTGGCTCAGGTCAGTCCGGGTTCGAACACCGCGCCGTCGCACTTCCTTGAAATCGACGTGAAGAGCCCCACGCGCGTGACCATGACGCAGGTGAGCGAACCGTTGAGCGCACCGAACATTGCCTCCTATGAAAGCCGCATGCTGCTCTTGCCGAGCGGCGAAGTATTGTGGAGCGCCGATGTCGGAGACGTCGAGATTTACACGCCGCAGGGCCAGGCCAAGGCGGCCTGGGCGCCGGTGGTGACGAAGGTGGCGTCGACGATCACGGTCGGCAGCACCGGGAATCGCGTGAGCGGCAAGCGGTTCAACGGCCTCACGCTCGGCAGCTATTATGGCGACGACGCACAGATGGCCACGAACTATCCCCTGGTGCGCTTTACCAACGTCGCAAGCGGACATGTCTGCTATGCGCGCACGTACGGCCATTCCACGATGGGCATTTCCGACGGTTCGCGCAGTTCGACAAAATTCGACGTGCCGACGGCTTGCGAAACCGGCGAGAGCAGGTTGGAGGTCGTCGTCAACGGTATTGCCTCGAGGCCGGTCGCGGTGATGATGAACTAGTGATCGGCTCGAAGCGGAATGGCATGGCAACGACGCCGTCGCTCTAGTAGCATCCGCGCGCCACTTCACCAGTGCGATACATGATGATCCCCAACAGCTACCCGGTGCTCGATTTCGACCTCGGCGACACGGTCGAGATGCTGCGCGACACGGTGCGCAGCTTTTCCTCCGACAATATCGCGCCGCTGGCGGACGAGATCGACAAATCCAACACATTTCCCCGCCATCTCTGGCCGGAGCTTGGACAGCTCGGTGTGCTCGGCATCACCGTCGAAGAAGAATGGGGCGGCGCCGGTCTCGGCTACCTCGCGCATTGCGTGGCTATGGAAGAGATCAGCCGCGGTTCGGCATCGGTGGGCCTCTCCTACGGGGCACATTCCAACCTGTGCGTCAATCAGATCCGCCGCAACGGCAATGACGAGCAAAAAGCGCGCTATCTGCCGAAGCTGATTTCCGGAGAGCATGTCGGGGCACTGGCCATGAGCGAACCTGGCGCCGGCTCGGACGTCGTATCGATGCGCCTGCGCGCCAAGAAGCAGGGCGGCCGTTACATCCTCAATGGCAGCAAGATGTGGATCACCAACGGCCCGCAGGCCGACACGCTGGTGGTCTATGCGAAAACCGATCCGGTCGCTGGCCAGCGAGGCATCACCGCCTTCATCATCGAAAAGGGGATGAAGGGATTCCGCACGGCGCAGAAGCTGGACAAGCTCGGCATGCGCGGCTCCGACACCAGCGAACTCATCTTCGAGGATTGCGAAGTGCCGGAAGAGAACGTGCTCGGCGGCGACGGGCAGGGCGCCCGCGTGCTGATGAGCGGACTCGATTACGAGCGCGCGGTGCTGGCGGCCGGGTCCATCGGCATCATGCAAAACTGCATGGACGTCGTGATGCCCTACATCCACGATCGCAAGCAGTTCGGCCAGCCGATCGGCTCGTTCCAGCTCATGCAGGGCAAGATCGCCGACATGTATGTGACGCTGTCGGCGGCGCGCGCCTATGTGTATGCCGTCGCGCAGGCGTGTGATCGCGGGCTCACCACGCGCAAGGACGCGGCCGGCGCCATTCTTTACGCCGCCGAGAAGGGCGTGTGGATGGCGCTGGAGGCGATCCAGTGCCTGGGCGGCAACGGCTACATCAACGATTTCCCCACCGGCCGTTTGCTGCGCGACGCCAAGCTCTACGAGATCGGCGCCGGCACCAGCGAAATCCGCCGCTGGCTCATCGGCCGCGAGCTGTTCGAAGAGACGGTCTGAGTTTCAGCGGAACGGGCGGAAGTCGCCCATGCTGACCGATGACGGATTTGCGTTGCTGGCCGCAGCCTTCAGTGTCTGGCCCATCAGGCTTTCGTACGTGATCACGCCGAGCGGCTTTCGCCGGTTGGCATCGTCCAGCACGACGAGACAGCGGAAGCCGCCCGACATGCGCTCGAAGGCCTCGGCGACGTTCTTCTCGTCGTCGATCCAGTCGGTGCTCGAGGCGCCGTGGACATCGTGCAGGTAGACCGAATTGGCGGCGTCGGCGAACACGCCGACGATGTATTTCGCGATCTGCGATTCCGCGTTCGGGCCCGTGAAGCTCGACTTCGCAGCACCACCCGGAATGTAGCCGACGAATTCGTTGTGCTCGTCGCGCAGCAGCAGATGCGTAAAGCCGGGCTGCGCCGTCAGTGCGCCGAACAATTTATTCAGTTCGACCGGATTGAATGTGGCGCCCTCGACCTTGCGCAGCGTCACCATCACATCCTTGGTGACGTAATTCTGCGGATGCTTGATCACTTCCAGCATTTCCACCTTGGATTCGGGCTTCAGCGTGATCACCACGCTGCCGTGGCTGCCGTCCGGGAACTTGTTGTAGAGACCGCCGGCGCCCTTTTTGATCTGGGTGCTGCCGAGAAGTTCCTTCGCCGACTTCGCCGGGCCCTTGTCCATCAGGGTGCGGGCAAGCACGGCGGCCGCCGCGCCCATCGACAGGGCGGCGGCAACCATCATCAACGTGACGGGTGCAACCTTTAGCCCGGCATAAGGCAGCGCGAGCACAGCCGCAGCCACCGCAATGCCGATCGCAGCCGAAAGGGCGACCTTCTGCATACTCCCCACCGTTCCCCCGTGGCCGTCAGGCTCTAAAGTGATCCTATATCATTGGCGGAATGTGGTCATCCACCTTGTGTTGCAATGCACCAACAGGTTAACCACTGAACCGCAGGAACAGAGGACACCACCATGGCCAGCGACGTCGTCATTCTCTCCGGTGCGCGCACCCCGATGGGCGGATTTCAGGGCGAGCTGTCGTCAAAGCAGGCGCCCGAGCTTGGCGCGATTGCGATCGCCGCGGCGGTCGAGCGCGCCGGGATCGGCGCCGGCGATGTGAGCGAGACCTTGATGGGTTGCGTGCTGCCGGCCGGATTGGGCCAGGCGCCGGCGCGCCAGGCGTCCATCTATGCCGGCGTGCCGAACACCGCACCGGCCACCACCGTCAACAAGGTGTGCGGCTCCGGCATGAAGGCGGTGATGATCGGCGCGGATCAGGTGGCGCTCGGCCGCGCCGACATCGTGGTGGCCGGCGGTATGGAGTCGATGACGAACGCGCCATACCTGCTCACCAAGGCGCGGGCCGGATACCGCATCGGCCATCAGACCGTGTACGACCACATGATGCTCGACGGGCTCGAGGATGCCTACGAGCACAAGGCGATGGGTTTGTATGCGGAAGATGCGGCGCGGCATTATCAGTTCACGCGCGAGATGCAGGACGCCTACGCGACGGAGTCGCTCAACCGTGCCAAGCGCGCGACCACCGACGGTTCGTTCAAGGCTGAAATCGCGGCGGTGAAGATCGTCAGCAAGAAGGGCGAGACAGAAGTTTCCATCGATGAGCAGCCGCAGAAATCCGATCCGGCGAAGATCCCGACCTTGCGCCCCGCTTTCACCAAGGACGGCACGGTGACCGCGGCGAATTCGTCGTCCATTTCCGACGGCGCGGCGGCGCTGGTGCTGACGAGTGCTGCGCTTGCAGACAAGCGGGGGCTTAATCCCATCGCGCGGCTGGTGGCGCAGGCGAGCAATGCGCATGAGCCGAAATGGTTCACGACCGCGCCCGTCGGCGCCATCGAGAAGGTGCTGAAGCAGGCTGGCTGGACGAAGGACGATGTCGATCTGTTCGAGATCAACGAGGCCTTCGCCAATGTGGCGATGATCGCCATGCGCGACCTCAACCTCGATCATGCGAAGGTCAATGTGAACGGCGGCGCGTGTGCGCTCGGCCACCCGATCGGCGCATCCGGTGCGCGCATCATGGTGACGTTGCTGAACGCGCTGAAGAAGCGGGGCGGCAAGCGTGGTGTAGCCTCGTTGTGCATCGGCGGCGGCGAAGCCACGGCGGTGGCGGTGGAACTTCTCTAATTTACCTCCCCCGTTGTGGGGAGGTCGGCGAACGAAGTGAGCCGGGCCGGGGTCGGTGTCGACGCTGCCTGACCTCCGAGATCGCCCCCCACCCGACGCGACTTCGCTTTGCTCGTCGCGTCGACCTCCCCACAGAGGGGGAGGTAAGCTAGCGTGTTGTTGCTCGAATCTTCCGGTAATGAAGTGCCCAAACTCCAATCCACCATCTCCGCCAACTCTCCCGCCTTCAAAGTCAATGCGGAGGCGATGGGGAAGCTCGTTGGTGACCTGAAGGAGAAGATGGCGCGCGCCGCCCTCGGCGGCGATGAGAAAAGCCGCAAGCGCCACACCGATCGCGGCAAGCTCCTGCCGCGCGAGCGGGTAGAGCGCCTGATCGATCCCGGCTCGCCCTTTCTCGAACTTTCGCCGCTCGCCGCCAACGCGATGTACGAGGGCGATATCCACGCGGCCGGCATCATCACCGGCATCGGCCGCGTCGAGGGCCGCGAGTGTGTCATCGTGTGCAACGACGCCACCATCAAGGGCGGCACCTACTATCCGATCACCGTGAAGAAGCATCTGCGCGCGCAGGAGATCGCGCGCGAGAACCGGCTGCCCTGCATCTACCTGGTGGATTCGGGCGGCGCGAACCTGCCGAACCAGGCGGAGATTTTCCCGGATCGCGACCATTTCGGCCGCATCTTCTACAACCAGGCGACCTTGTCGGCCGCCGGCATCCCGCAGATCGCTAGCGTGATGGGCTCCTGCACCGCGGGCGGCGCCTATGTGCCGGCGATGAGCGACGAAACCATCATCGTGAAGGGGCAGGGCACCATCTTCCTCGCCGGACCGCCGCTGGTGAAGGCGGCGACCGGCGAAGTGGTGACGGCGGAAGAACTGGGCGGCGCCGATGTGCACGCGAAAATCTCCGGCGTCGCCGATCATTATGCCAATGACGACACGCATGCGCTCGCCATCGCGCGGCGCATTGTGTCTCACCTGAATTACCGGAAGCAGCCGGACAGTCCGCTGCGCGAGCCGCGCGCACCTGCCTACGACACTGCCGAGCTGAACGGCATCCTGCCGCAATCGCTGATGACGCAGTACGATGTGCGCGAAGTGATCGCCCGCCTGGTGGACGGCTCCGAGCTCGACGAGTTCAAGAAGACCTACGGCACCACGCTCGTCACCGGGTTTGCGCACATCGAAGGCATGCCGGTCGGCATCATCGCCAACAATGGAATTCTGTTCTCCGAAAGCGCGATGAAGGCGGCGCATTTCATCGAGCTTTGCTGCCAGCGGCGCATTCCGCTCCTGTTCCTGCAGAACATCGCGGGCTTCATGGTGGGCAAGAAGTACGAGGCCGGCGGCATCGCCAAGGACGGCGCCAAGATGGTGACGGCGGTGGCCTGCGCGCAGGTGCCGAAGATCACGCTGATCATCGGCGGCTCGTACGGCGCCGGGAACTACGGCATGTGCGGCCGCGCCTACGGCCCGCGCTTCCTTTTCTCGTGGCCCAATTCGCGCATCAGCGTGATGGGCGGCGAGCAGGCAGCATCCGTGCTCGCGACCGTGCATCGCGACGCGGAGAAATGGACGCCGGCCCAAGCGGAAGCCTTCAAGGCGCCGATCCGCCAGAAATACGAAGACGAAGGCAATCCGTACTACGCCACCGCGCGGCTGTGGGACGACGGCATCATCGCCCCTGCCGACACGCGGCGCGTGCTGGCGCTCGCATTATCAGCCTGCCTCAACGCTCCCATCGGTGACACCAAGTTCGGCGTGTTCAGGATGTGACAATGAGCCTTTCCGACCTCGCCAGCATCGGCAGTTTCGTGAGCGGCATCGCCGTGGTCGTGTCGCTGGTCTATCTCGCGCTTCAGGTGCGGCATGCGCACAAGGCGCAGCGCGCGCTGATGCATCAGGCGCGCACCGAGCGCGTGATCAATGCTGCGCTCACCTCGATGCAGACCGAGATTGCCGACACCGTGACAAAGATCGTCAACAATGATGACCTCTCGCCGCGTGAATTGCTGCAATCCTACTACTACATGCGGATTCAGGTTGCCGTGGCCGAGGATGCACTATGGCAACACGAAGCCGGATTTCTGGATCAGGAGTCGCTCGACACGGCGGTTCTGAATCTGCAGCGCGTGATGCTGTTTCCGGCCGTCAGAGCCGCGTGGCTGATGCAGCGGCCGCAACTCGCGCCCGCCGTACGCGAGCGCATCGACAGACTCATCGCCACGTCGCTGGCGGCCGAGACATGGGACTGGGCGGGCGACTACAAGGACGCTCAGGTGAGAGCGACGGTGCATTCATGATTTCCGAAACAACGATCGGCGACGCGAACGTCGGCCTGTTCAGGATGTAGTCTCGATGGCGAAGCGTCCTCTTTGCAATTCCCAATGAAACTTACTCGTCAAATGGTCAGCAATGAGGTGGCGGATGGAATTACGGGGATAGCGCCGATCTACAAAGTGTCTCTGGACGGTAAAGCTACGCTCATAGGCAGCGGCTTTTGGCTAACCGAACGAGGCCACCTTGTTACGGCTCGGCACGTCATAGAGGATAATATTGGCGCGAACGGGGTGGATGAAGGTCCGATCTACGCGATGCAAACTTTCAGCGATCGCCGGCTAATGCCGCGTGTTCTTCGCAAGACGTCAATGCATCCCAATTATGATCTTGCGTTAAGCGAAACGCTTGGTCATGGCGGGGATGAGGCTGATCCGACCTGGACTTTTTCGATGACTTTGGAGAGTCCGAAGCTTGGCGACTTTGTTGGTACTTACTCGTTCTTATCAGTCGAGCAAAAGTTCGATGGGGAGAAATATGAGGGCATAACCACGGACACTTTTTCTGGTCTCCTAGCTGTGCCCGAAATAGGCATTACCTACGATCTGCAATACGCAACTCGAATTAACAAGGGGCGCGTGCTTGAGATTTATCCTAACGGCAGAGACAGCGTCATGATGCCCTTTCCGTGCTTTTGCTCCGATATTCCCATTTATGGCGCGAACAGTGGTGGGCCTGTGTTCGATAGCAAGGGGCGCGTTTGCGGAATCAATTGCACTAGCTATGCGGGGCAGGACATTTCGTTCCACATGCCACTTGAAGGAATTCTCGGGCTTTGGGCGCGAGATATAGAATTGTTCCCTGAAGACCCTGTGCCGCGAGGCCGAACAGTCTTTGAAATGGGCATGGCACGAAGAGTCCTATTTGACCCGCCGCTGATGCACTCGGTTATTCCGCTTTGGCAACGTATTCTCTTTTTCCCGTACTATCTTTACTGCGACTATCGGGCCAAAGGATGGTTCTGGTTTGGCGTAGATCGGCATCGGCCGGGCTAGGATCCGGCTCTATCCCCACGGCCCGGGTTGATGCGGCGCGGTTGAAGCGGGCGCGTCGATGGCAAGCGAAGGTGCGGGCGCCGTCAGCCTGTCCGGCACGTGGCCGCCGAGTTGCTCCAACACCGCGATGCGCTTTTCGATCGGCGGATGGGTGTCGAACATCTGCGCCAGCGCGAAGCTCGACGGCGGCGTCTCGATGAACATCTGCCGGACTTCGCTCGACACATGCGGCACGTCGGGGTTCTGCGAGATCTTCAGCAGCGCGGAGATCAGCGCGTCCGGGTTCTTCGTCAAATCCACCGATCCGGCATCGGCCTGGTATTCGCGCCGACGCGAGATGGCGAAGCGCAGAACCAGCGCCAGCAGATAGCCGACGAACGACGCCACCGCCGCAATCAGCAGGAAGATCATCACCGCGCCGCCGTCTCGCCCGCGCCTTCGCCCGCCCATGAAAACCGAAACCCGGATGCTGCGCCACAGAAGCTGCGTGAGGAACGAGATCATGCCCACGAACACGATGGTCACGATCAGAACGCGCGTGTCGCGCTCCATGATGTGGGTCAGCTCGTGGGCGAGCACGGCTTCCAGCTCGTCCTTGTTGAGCACGGAGAGCAGCCCGCTCGTCACCGTGATGGCGTAGCTGCGCTCGTCGATGCCGCTGGCATAGGCGTTCATCGCATCGGTATCGACGATGTAGAGCTTGGGGACCGTGAGCCCGCGGCTGATGCAGAGATTCTCGACGAGATTGTAGAGCTCGGGCTGCTCCGCGCGCGTCACGGCTTGCGCCCCCGTGGCGCGATGGATGATCCAGTCGTTGAAGAAATAGCCGATCAGCACCCACACCGCCGCAATGCCGAGGATGATCGGCCAGTAGGAGTAGATCGCCGAAAGTGCGAGATCGAGCGGCGTGCCGGTTCCCAGCACGGGCTCAAGGTTGAAGGAATAGAACAGCTCGCGCGATCCGGCGAACGCGCCGGCGAGACCGAAGATCGCGCCGAGCAGCGTCAGCAGCAGCAGCGGAAACAGCAGCAGCAGAACCGTGGACTTGATATTGTTGTCCTGCCGGTAGGTGGTAAGGCCGAGCAGCGCCACGCTAGTGTCCCGATTCCGAAATTCGCATCTTCATTGATATCAAGCCCCGAACGAATTTCGGAATCGAAAGGACACTAGCCAATCAATAATTCTAATGTCGCTTTGGTTTCGAAGTTCGCCACAACCTCGATATCGGCACCAGAGCGAACTTCGAAACCGCGACATTAGGTGCTGAAGCTCACCTTCGGCGCCGTCTTCGTCTGCTCACGTTCGGCCGCATCGAGCGTGAACATCTCGGCCGGCGTGAAGCCCATCGGTCCGGCGAACAGCACACCGGGGATCTGCTGGATGGCCGCGTTGTATTCGGCAACTGCGTTGTTCAGGAAGCGCCGCGCAGCCGCGATCTTGTTCTCCAGATCGGCCAGCTCGCTTTGCAGGCTGAGGAAGTTGTCGCTCGCTTTCAGCTGCGGATAGTTCTCCGCCACGGCCATCAGATTGCCGAGCGCGCCGGTCAGCGCGCCTTCCGCCACGCTCTTCTCGCCCACGGTGTTGGCGCGCATCGCCGCGGCTCGCGCTTCCGTCACCTGGGTGAACACGGTGCTCTCATGCGTGGCGTAGCCCTTCACGGTTTCCACCAGATTGGGCACGAGATCCTGCCGCTGTTTCAGCTGCACATCGATGTCGGCAAAGGCGCGCTTCCATGCCTGCCGCAGGCTCACCAGCCGGTTGTAGGTGAACATCGCGAACACGACGATGAGAACGACAACGATCAGCGCAATGAGCATGCGAGCGGCTCCTTCGATCCAAGTTCCGACACTCGCCTATATAGGTCTCGTGACCGCTGCGGTCAGCGTTTTCGGCGCATCCGGCGAAGTTCCGGCCTTAACCTCTCCCTGCGTCGAGTCGGCACACCCCGCGGATATCGGGGCCTGGAGCGAGGGAACTTGAGGATAAGGTGAATCCCATATTCACTCTCGTTCAGGCGCAGGCCATCCAATAAATAATATCCATTTCAATGGCTTATGCAGAATAGTCACATCCACGGGATGCCGCCCGAGGGGTTAACAATTCGTTTGCGTTGTCGGTTAAGAGCAAGTAAATTTCACGCGTACAGGCAGCTCCAGGGACAGGTGTCCCGGGGAGGAGTTTATGGCCGTTGCAGAGGGTTACGCCATGTTGGTGTCAGAGGGTTCGGCACGTTGCCTCTTCGTCGTGAAGGGCGAGGAACAATCGTCCCGTTGCCTTTTCGTCGTGCAAGGCGAGCAGGAAAGCTCGCGTTGCCTCTTCGTCGTGAAGGACGAGCAGAGTTCCCGTTGTCTCTTCGTTGTGAAGGGTGACGAGCAGAGCTCGCGTTGTCTCTTCGTGGTGAAGGGCGATGAGCAGAGCTCGCGCTGCCTCTTCGTGGTGAAGGGCGATGAGCAGAGCTCGCGCTGCCTCTTCGTGGTGAAGGGCGACGAGCAGAGTTCCCGTTGCCTCTTCGTCGTGAAGGGTGATGAGCAGAGTTCCCGTTGCCTCTTCGTCGTGAAGGGTGACGAGCAGAGTTCGCGCTGCCTCTTCGTCGTGAAGGGTGACGAGCAGAGTTCGCGCTGCCTCTTCGTTGTGAAGGGCGATGAGCAGAGCTCGCGCTGCCTCTTCGTGGTGAAGGGTGAGGAGAGTTCCCGCTGCCTCTTCGTCGTCAAAGGCGACCAGCCGATGCTCGACAAGGTTGCGCACTATCACGCTCGCCTGCAGGCGTGGGACATGTCCCGCGTCAAGGCGCATGTCGTGGCCAAGGGCTTCTTCCGCGCCGACGAAGTCGATGCGGCGGAACGCGAATACAAGCGCTTCCTGGCGCTCGGCTGCGCCTACATGGCGAACGCCGTGCCGGTATCGGCGCGCGTCGACGAGTTCTGGCACGCCCACATCCTCTTCACGGAGGATTACGCGGCCATGTGCGATGCCGTTCTCGGCCAGTTCATGCATCACCGCCCTGAGGCGCCCGATGCGGCCGAGCCGACGATCGAAGAGCTCGCGCCCTACATCGCGAATTTCGGCCAGCCCGATCCGGCTTGGTGGGGCACCGGCAATCGCGTCGTCCACTAAGCGGACCAAGATAGAGACTGGTGAATGGGGCGGCTTCGGCCGCCCTGTTTGTTTCCGGGTACCGGGATACTCCGACTGGTTTATGCGTTGTTTACCATCGATTGATCCGTTCTGGGGGAGTCCATGGACCAGGTCTCGTACTATCTGCATGAATTTCTGACGTTTTTCATCGGTGGCGTGCGGGAGGGCTTTCTCCACGTCAATGCCGCGCTGGGTCTGATTATCGCGTTGGTGGCGGCCTACATGCTCTCGAGCTGGAAGCGGCTGTGGGCCGTCGCGCTGGGCGCCACGGTCGCGCACCTGGTCGCCGAAGTGATGATCCCGGTGCTGGCCAACCAGAGCCGGTTCGCTTTGCCCTCGAACATGACGGAACTGTCCTACTGGAAGACGGCTCTGGCGCTCTATTTCGGCTACCTGCTGGTGATCGCGATCTTCTTCATCGTGAAGACCAAGGTGCTGCCAAAGGCGGCGCACGCCCACTAGGGCCGCTGCTGCCAAATTCCTGCGGATCGACAGGCCGCGCGGCTGGAAAAGGCCGCGCGCTCTGTTGCATAAGCTTTGGCGATGTTCTCGAGCCTGCTGATCGCCAATCGCGGTGAAATCGCCTGCCGCGTCATCCGCACCGCGCGCCGCCTCGGCATCCGGACGATCGCCGTCTACTCCGACGCCGACGCTCATGCGCTGCATGTGGAAATGGCCGATGAGGCGGTGCGTATCGGCCCGCCGCCGGTCCGCGAAAGTTACCTCAAGAGCGATGCCATTCTCGCCGCCGCGATGCAGACCGCCGCTGAGGCCATCCATCCCGGCTACGGCTTCCTGTCCGAGAATGCAGAGTTCGCGCAAAGCTGCGCTACGGCCGGCATCTTGTTCGTCGGCCCGCCGCCCTCCGCCATTCGCGCGATGGGACTCAAGGACCAGGCCAAGGCGCTGATGGCGAAAGCCGGCGTACCGGTGGTGCCGGGTTATCTCGGCGAGGACCAGTCGCCCAAGCGCCTTGCGGAAGAAGCGGAGCGGACCGGCTATCCCGTGCTCATCAAGGCGGTTGCCGGCGGCGGCGGCAAGGGCATGCGCCGTGTGGAATCGAAGAGGGAGTTCGCCGCCGCTGTGGAAGGCGCCAAGCGCGAAGCCGCGTCGGCGTTCGGCGACGATCGCGTGCTGATCGAGAAATATGTTTCGCGCCCCCGTCACATCGAAATGCAAGTGTTCGCCGACAATCACGGCCATGCCGTGCATCTGTTCGAGCGCGATTGTTCGCTACAGCGCCGCCATCAGAAAGTGATCGAGGAGGCGCCCGCGCCAGGCATGCCGCCTGCGATGCGCGCCAAGATGGGCGAGGCAGCAGTGAAGGCGGCGCAGGCTGTCGGCTATTCTGGAGCGGGCACAGTCGAGTTCATTGCCGACGCATCGGAAGGGCTGAAAGCGGACCGCTTCTGGTTCATGGAAATGAACACGCGACTGCAGGTCGAGCATCCGGTGACTGAGGCGATCACCGGGCTCGATCTTGTTGAGTGGCAGCTGCGCGTGGCGTCCGGCGAAAAGCTGCCGCTGGCACAGAAGGATATTCGCCTGAACGGGCACGCCATCGAGGCGCGGCTGTATGCGGAAGATCCGCAGCACGATTTTCTGCCCTCTACCGGCACGCTGGAGCGCTTGCATCTGCCCGAGAGTGTGGTGCGCGTGGATTCCGGTGTGCGCGAAGGCGATGCGGTGAGCCCGTTCTACGATCCCATGATCGCCAAGGTGATCGCGCATGCCGAAACGCGAGAGGCTGCGGCGGCGAAACTTGCGCATGCTTTGGAAGAGGCACAGATCGCAGGCTTGCGCACCAACACCGCCTTTCTTATTCGCGCCTTGAAGCATCCGGATTTTGTCGCCGGCGACATCGACACCGGCTTCATCCCGCGCCATCAGGCCCAACTCATTCCACCGAAGTCAGACCCGTCGCTGCACCTGCTCGCGCAAGCCGCCATGTTCCTCATTCAAGAGAGGGAGCGGGCGCACCGTTCCGCGGACCCGTGGGATCGTGAGGACGGCTTTCGTCTGGTCGGCGAAGCCCGCGAGACCGTCGATTTCACGGTAGGGGGTCACCGCAAATCGGTTCGTTTGGTCCGCCGCCACGATGGTACACTCGAGATGGCCGACGCGGCGCCTGCCGAAACCCACCGGAACGCCGTACGCCTCAAGTCTGGCGACATCGCTGTCTTCGATCGTGGCGAGACGTGGACCCTGTCGCTCTTTGATCCGTTCGCGGCAGCGGACGAGCAGGGCAGTGCATCGGATCGCGTCACCGCGCCAATGCCCGGCAAGGTCATTCAGGTGCTGGTACGGCCGGGTGAAACCGTGAAACGAGGTGCAGCGCTTGCCGTGCTCGAGGCGATGAAGATGGAACACACGCTGTCGGCCTCTGCCGATGCTCTCATCGCGACCGTCGATGTTTCGCCCGGCGATCAGGTGAACGAAGGTGCTGTCATCGTCCGGTTTGCCAAGCCGAGAAACGAAGCGGCATGACCTTGCATCTCATCAAGCTGTGCGTCGGCGCGGAGTCCATCGAAGATCTCGCCGACTGGCAGAAGCGGCGCCTTGCCGACATGAAGAAAAAGCGCAAGCCGCCGGAGCTTGTGCATGTCACACGCATGACGCCCAAGCGCGCCGACGAGCTGCTCGACGGCGGTTCGCTCTATTGGGTCATCAAGGGGCAGATCTCGGTGCGACAGAAGCTGATCGCGCTCAAGCCGATGGTGAAAAACGGCGTGCCGCATTGCGGATTGGTGTACGAACCAACGCTTGTCCCCGTCATGCCGCGCCACAGAAGCCCGTTTCAGGGATGGCGTTATCTGGCGGAGAAGGATGCACCGCCCGATGCGCGAGCGATGAAAGGCGGGAAGGGCCTGTCGCCGCAGCTGCGCGCTGAGCTGGCCGCGCTTGGATTGCTTTGAAGCAGCCGAACTAGACTGGCAGATTGTCGATCAATCGCGTGCCCCCGACCTTGGCGGCGACGAGAATGCGGGCGGGGCGCTCCAACTCTTCAATTGCAGCAAGCGTGTCTGCGTCGCGTATGGCGACGTAGTCCACCAAACTGAATCCCGCGCCGAGCAACCTCGCGACGGTTTCGGTTTCAACCTGAGGCAATGGAACCTTGTCTCTCGCTGACTTGGCACCCATCCAGAGAATCTTGTTCAGTCGGCCAGCGACCTCGCGTTCACCGGGCGAGAGATACGCGTTTCGCGATGACATCGCGAGCCCGTCTTCCTCTCGCATCGTGGCGCCGGCGCGGATTTCGATCGGCAGTCCAAGGTCTGCCGCGAGACGGCGGATCACGAGCAGCTGCTGATAATCCTTCTCCCCGAAGGTCGCTTCATCGGGCACCACTGCGATGAGGAGCTTCGCCACCACGGTGGCGACGCCCGAGAAGAAGTGGGGCCGGAAATCCGCCTCCAGGCCGAGTGCGGGACCGCCGACCTCGATCCGGCTCGCGAAGCCTTGCGGATACATCTCGGCCACCGAAGGCGCAAAGACGGCGTCGGCGAGGCCGGCAAGTTTGGCGCAGTCGGACTCGAAGGTGCGGGGATAGCGGGCAAAATCCTCGTTGGGACCGAACTGGGTGGGGTTCACGAAGATGCTGACCACCGTCGATCCGCACCGCGCCTTCGTCTCGCGGACGAGGCTCAGATGCCCCGCATGGAGCGCCCCCATGGTTGGCACAAGGCCAACACGCGATGCAGACGCGCGCCGTCGAGCCAGCCAACGGCGCAAATCCGCCACGGTCGCCAGGATTTCAGGGCTATTCGCCATGCCGCGACATTAGCGCGGGACACCGGCTAGGGGCTAGAATTCGCCGCGCGATTCCAGCACACATCGGCGCATGACCTCTCCCCTCCGCAAAGCGATTTCTGAGGCCTTCCTCGCCGACGAGGAAACCATCACCGAAGACCTGATCCGGAAAGCGCGCCTGTCGCCAGGCGAGCGCGCCGCCACCGAAGCACTGGCCGGTGAACTCGTCTCGCGCATTCGGGCCGCCCGCGACCGGCGCAGCGGCATCGACGCCTTCACGCAGGAATATGCGCTCTCGAGCGAAGAGGGCGTGGTGCTGATGTGCCTGGCGGAGTCGCTGCTGCGCGTTCCCGATGCCGCCACGGCCGACAAGCTCATCAAGGACAAGATCAGCACGGGCGACTGGGCCAGTCACATGAACCAGTCGGATTCGCTGTTCGTCAACGCCTCGACCTTTGCTCTCATGCTGACCGGCGGCGTGATCAAGCTGGATCAGACGGCGAAATGGGATTTGCAGGGCATCTGGAAGAAGCTGGTGTCGCGATCCGGCGAGCCGGTCATCCGCAATGCGATCACCTATGCGATGCGCATTCTCGGGCGGCAATTCGTGCTCGGCCGCAATATCGAAGAGGCGCTGAAGGAAGCGCGTGAGCGCGTGAAGGAAGGCTATCGTTTTTCCTTCGACATGCTGGGTGAGGCCGCGTACACGAAGCACGACGCGGCGCGCTACTACGCCTCGTACTGTGATGCGCTCACAGCCATCGCGCGCGTCTTCCCCGACCTTGATCAGTCGATCTTCGAGCGGCCCAGCATTTCGGTGAAATTGTCGGCGCTGCATCCGCGCTACGAATGGATCAAGCGCGAGCGCGTGTTCGGCGAGCTGCTGCCGCAACTGGTGGAGCTTGGCGCGCGTGCGCGCGAAGCCAATCTGGCCCTTACCATCGACGCCGAAGAGGCCGAGCGGCTCGATCTCATGCTCGATGTGTTCGAGGCGATGGGCGAGGCGGCCTTGCTGCGTGGCTGGAACGGATTGGGACTTGCCGTGCAGGGTTACCAGAAGCGAGCACTGCCGGTGATCGCGTGGCTTGTCGATCTGGCGAAGCGCCAGAACCGTCGCATTCCGGTACGCCTCGTGAAGGGTGCTTACTGGGACAGCGAAATCAAACGTGCGCAGGAGCTGGGGCTTTCGGACTACCCTGTGTTCACCCGCAAGGCGGCGACCGACACGTCCTACCTTGCAGCCGCACGTGCGCTGCTGGCCGCCCGCGATGCCATCTATCCGCAATTCGCGACGCACAATGCGCACACGCTGTCGGCCGTCCAGGTGTTCGCGGCCGGGCGCAGCGACTTCGAATATCAGCGCCTGCATGGCATGGGGGAGTCGCTGTACGAACTCTACCGCGAGGTGAAGAAGCCGTCGCCGGGCGCCGGCACGCGCATCTACGCGCCGGTCGGTACACATGAGGACCTGCTCGCGTACCTCGTGCGGCGGCTGCTCGAGAATGGTGCCAACACGTCCTTCGTCAACCGCCTGGCAGACGAAGATGCGCCGATCGATGCCATCATTGCCGATCCGGTCGAGCAATTGGCATCGCGCCATCCGCATCGCAGCGTGTCCATCCCGAAGCCGATCGACCTCTTGCCGGACCGCAAGAATTCGTCCGGGTTCCTGTGGAGCGATCCCGCCCTTGCGATGCCGGCGCGCGAGGCGATGCTGGTTTCCCTGCGCGAGCCGCAATCGGCAAACCCGATCATCTGCGGCAAGGAGACGGGCGGCGGCACTCATCCAGTGTTCGATCCTTCCGACCGGACACGGCAAATCGGCGAAGTGGCGGAAGTCAGTGATGACGATGTCCGCAAGGCGCTCGATGCGTGCGTGCGCGTGCATCACGATTGGAATGCTCTGGGCGCCGACGCGCGCGCGAAGATCCTCGAACGCGCCGCTGATCTGTTCGAACAAAATCGTACGCAACTGATGGCGCTGGCGGTGCGCGAAGGCGGCAAGACGTTGCCCAATGCGCTGGGCGAAGTTCGCGAAGCGGCCGATCTTCTGCGCTACTATGCGGCGCAGGCGCGCGAGAAGTTCGAGCATCCGATTGCGCTGCCCGGGCCGACAGGCGAATCCAACGAGCTTTCCCTGCATGGACGCGGGCCGTTCTTCTGCGTGGCGCCGTGGAATTTCCCGCTGGCGATCTTCATCGGTCAGGTGGGTGGTGCGCTGGCTGCCGGAAATCCCGTGCTGTCGAAACCAGCCGAGCGAACGCCGCTGATCGCAGCGGCAGCCGTCCGCCTGATGCATCAGGCGGGTGTGCCGGCGGATGCCCTGCATCTGTTGCCGGGGCGCGGATCGAAGATCGGCCGCATCGTTCTCTCGGATCAGCGGCTGGCCGGTATTGCGTTCACGGGTTCGACCGAAACGGCCATCGTTCTGAACCGCGCACTGGCCGCCCGTGACGGCGCATTGCCGGCCATCGTCGCCGAGACCGGCGGCATGAATGCGATGATTGTCGATTCTACGGCGTTGCCCGAGCAGGTCGCACGCGATGTCAACACGTCCGCGTTCGACAGCGCCGGCCAGCGCTGTTCGGCGCTGCGGGTTCTGTTCCTGCAGGATGATGCCGCCGACAAGATGCAGGAGATGATCCTCGGCGCGATGGACGAGCTCAGCCTCGGCGATCCGTTCAATCTGTCGACGGATATCGGCCCGGTCATTGACGAAGACGCCCGCGATGGCCTGCAGGCACATGCGGACCGCATGACGCACGAAGCGAAGCTGCTGCGCAAATTGCCGGTGGCGCCGGAGCTGAAGAATGGCGTGTTCTTCCCGCCGCATGTGTTCGCCATCGATTCCATCGGCCAGCTGAAACGGGAGGTGTTCGGCCCGGTCCTTCACGTCGTGCGCTATTCGGCCGGCCATCTCGACAAGGTGTGCGAAGCCATCAACGCCACGGGCTACGGCCTCACGCTCGGCGTCCACAGCCGGATCGAAACAACAGCGCAGGACATCCGCAAGCGGATCAACGTCGGCAACATCTACGTCAACCGCAATCAGATCGGTGCGGTCGTGGGCGTGCAGCCGTTCGGTGGAGAAGGCCTGTCGGGCACAGGCCCGAAGGCTGGTGGGCCGCACTATCTGCTACGCTTCGCGCTCGAGCGGACTTATACTGTGAATACGACGGCGGCGGGCGGCAACGCCTCGTTGATGGCGGGCGGTCTCGACGACGGGATCTAAAGGAGCGCGCAGGGGGAATGGCGCACACGATCGTCTTCGGCAACGAGAAGGGCGGCTCCGGCAAGACGACGGCGGCGATCCACGTCGCGGTGGCGCTGGCACGGGACAGCAAGCGCGTCGGAATTCTCGATCTCGATGTGCGCCAGCGGAGCTTGAGCCGCCATCTTGAAAACCGCGCCGAATGGGCGAAGCGCGCGGCCGCCGACATTCCAATCCCGTTCGTTCTTCCCATCGACCGCGCCGGTTCGTCTTCAAACGAAGTGCAAGCCTTTGCATCGGCGCTGACGGATGCGGGCCGGCAATTCGATTTCGTCATCGTCGATACGCCGGGCGCGGATACGGCGCTGTCCCGCGCGGCGCATGCGGCGGCCGATACGCTGGTCACGCCGCTGAACGACAGTTTCCTCGATTTCGATCTGCTGGCGCGCATCGACCCGGCGACATTCGAGATCAAGGGGCCGAGCGTATACAGCGATCTCGTCTGGGAATGCCGCAAGCGCCGGTTGATGGCGCGCAAGCCGGCGCTGGATTGGGTGGTGATGCGCAACCGCATCTCTTCGACCGAGGCGCGCAATAAGAAGCGGCTGGCGACGGCCATCAACACGCTTGCCCAGCGCATCGGATTCCGGGTGACGCCGGGATTTGGCGATCGCGTCATCTTCCGCGAGCTGTTTCCGATGGGCCTGACGATGCTCGATCTGCCGCAACCGGGGCTTGGCATCTCAATGTCGATGTCGCATGTGGCGGCGCGGCAGGAAGTCCGAGACCTCGTGCGTGCTCTGAAGCTGCCGGAACAGAAGGCCGCAGCCATTTCGGCGGCTGTTTGAATTCTTGGTACTCTTGGTGTGCTTTGTGGTGATTTTGCGCGCACCACCAAGGGCACGAAGGACACCAAGGGTGCTTGGAAATTCGCGGTCGAATGCCAAGATTGGTTTTGGAGGGCTTCATGGCCAATCTGCCAACCAAGCGATCTTCGTCGAACGATGTGGCGGCATTCCTAGACGCAGCAAAACGCACGCCCACGCTTGCGCAGGCGAAGGGCCGTCTGATTTTCGCTGTCGATGCCACGATGAGCCGGCAGCCCACCTGGGACCTCGCGAGCGAAATCCAGTCGGACATGTTCGAAGTAGCCCAGTCGATCGGCGGGCTTGCCGTCCAGCTTGTCTATTTCCGGGGACGCGGCGAATTCGAAGCCAGCGCCTGGACGACGACTCCGTCGGCGTTGGCGGCACGGATGCGCGATGTGCGCACGCGCAGCGGGTTCACGCAGCTGCGTCATGTGCTGCAGCACGCGGCGCAGGAAGCACGCCGCGCGAAGGTCGGCACTCTGGTCTATGTCGGCGATTGCTTCGAGGAGAATCCGGACATCGCGGCGAAAGAGGCTGCGGCGCTTGCATTGCTCGGCGTGCCGGCCTTCATGTTCCAGGAAGGCGACGATCCGAACGCCGCCGCCATGTTCCGCGAAGTGGCGCGGCTGACCAAGGGCGTCTATTCGCGTTTCGATGCCGGAGCGGCGCGCCAGTTGCGCGAGCTGCTCCGCGCTGCGGCCGTCTACGCGACCGGCGGCGGCGCGGCGCTGAATCGACTTGCTGAGGTCACTGGAGGCGAGGTGTTGCGCTTGGCGCGATCCATCGGCACAAAACCCGAATGATCGATGTTCTGGTCGGCGCCTTTTCGCTGATCCTCGTTCTCATCCTGCTGCATGGCTTTACGCGGGCCAACCCGAAGAGCCTGGCGAAGGGTGTGCGCTATCTGGGCGCCGGCGCGCTGGTGCTTGGGGCAGCGTTCTTTCTGGTGCGCGGAATTGTGCCAGCGGCAGTTCTACTCGGCAGCATGGCGTATGGCCTCTTCACCGGCGGACGTGTGTGGCCCGGCGGTTGGCCGCATTGGCACTTTCCGCAAGGCGGCGGCGCGTCGCGCGATCAGACCACGCGGGTCTCGACCGAGTGGATCGAGATGGAGCTGGACCATAACACCGGCGAGATGCGCGGGCGTGTCCTCAAAGGTGCGTTTTCGGGCAAGTCACTCGACACGTTGTCCGACGCAGACGTAAATCGGCTGTATCAGGCGGTCGAACAGGATCCCGAAACCGTTCGGTTGCTGGAAGCCTATCTCGATCGCCGGTTCGGCCCGGATTGGCGAACGCAGGCGTCACAAGAAGAATCGCGCGCGCGTTCGCGCAGCAGTTCCGCCATGTCGCGCGACGAAGCGTACCGCGTGCTTGGACTGAAGCCTGATGCGACCGAAGACGAAATCCGCGCCGCCCACCGCAAGCTGATGCTGAATCTTCATCCGGACCGCGGCGGCACCGACTACCTCGCAGCCAAGATCAACGAAGCCAAAGACGTGCTGCTGGGATCCTGACGGCTACCGCGACGCCATCGTGGCGGCGAAGCAGGTTTGGCCGCGGTTGGTGAGCGTCGCACAAACGGCGCGTGCCTCCTGCTCAGGGAACGGGCCGAAGCGCGCCCGGTACAGGGTTTTTCCGTCTACACCCTGGAACGGGATGATGATGCGCGCGGCCTGGCCAAGGATGTCCATGGAGCGCTCCGCGTAAGCGGCCAGTTGCGCCCGCGCCGATGGCATATCCGCGAACGCGCCGATCTGGATCGTCCAGCCCTGCACGTTGGATGATGCCTGCGCCGAATGTGCAATGCTGGCGGCGGACGCGCCCGGTGACATCGTCGGCCTGAGGCTGGCGACGCGACCGTCGCCGGCAAGGCCGCCACGCGGTGTTGGCGTCACCATCGGAACGAAATCGGGATGATAGGCAGCAAGGACGATGCGGGCGGCATCCTCACGCGGAATGGGCTCGACGGCTGGAATCGAGGCGAGCAGCGCGTTCGGTTTTGGTCGCGGCGATGGGACAACCGATGGGATCGCCTTGTCCGATGCCGCGGACGCGATCGCAATGTTCGGCTGGGGTTTTGGCGGGCTCGGTGCTGACGCGACGACCGGAGCTTGTGCCGGCGCCGGAGCGGGCTGCCTGGCGGCCGGTGGCGGACCGATCTGCGGCTTCGGCGCAGAAAGAATGATGTTGCCGATCTCGTCCGTGTCGCTGGCCGACTCGGCGGCGTCTTCATCCATTTCCTGTCCGCGCGGCGGCAGCGACGCGTATTGCGTGCCCTGTGCGCCGTTCACGTCGGAACTGGACAACGGGAACCCGCTGAGTGAGGCCACCTGCACATTATTGGTCGTTCCGCGCCATGGCACATCGTTGTGCGCGACAAGAGTGGGATTGCCGGCGATCTGGACGAACGTCTGATCGAGCAACCTTACCATCTCCATGTCGCGGCGGTGCGCGCTGTAACCGCCCATCACAATGCCGATGACATGGGCGCCGTTGCGCACGACGGACGACACGAGATTGAATCCTGAGCCTGAGGTGTATCCGGTCTTGATACCGTCGGCGCCTGCGTATCGCCCGATCAGATTGTCATGGGTGAGATGCACGCGGCCGGCGTATGAGAAACCCGGCAACGAGAAGTAGCGGAAGTACTGGGGGAAATCGTAGGCGAGGTGCCGGGCCAGAATGCCGAGATCTGAGGCTGTCGTGATCTGGCGGTTGTCGGGCAGGCCGGAAGCGTTGTGATAGAATGTATCGCGCATGCCGAGGTCGTGCGCCTTCTGCGTCATCAACTCGGCAAAGTGTGATTCGGTGCCGCCAAGGGCTTCGGCCACCGCGACCGCCATATCGTTGGCGGACAGGACCACGAGCGACCGGATGACGATGTCCACGGGCACCGTGTTGCCGGCGCTGACGGCAAGCTTGGTCGGCTGCTGGCTGGCGGCATGGCTGGATACATAGATCGGCGAATTCATCGTCAGCTGGCCGTGCTTGAGCGCATCGAACAGCAGGTAGAGCGTCATCATCTTTGTGAGTGACGCCGGATGACGCTCGGCGTAGGCATTCCGGGAGTAGAGGACGCGGCCGGTTTCGCCATCCAGGATGAGGGCGGCATCCTTGTTGGGGTCGGTGGGGCTCCCCCAGGCGACGTGGTGCTGGGCCACCGGCCGGCCGGACCAGTGGCGGACCCATTGATGATGCCGGGAATGAGCCAAGGCGGGGGCTGTGGCGGTAACCAACCCCAGGAAAATCGGGCTGAAAAGGGCGGTCAGCCGCGCAAACACATCTCTCACGGCACGCGGTCGTCCCGTCATGCAAAACACCCAGAAAACTCGGTACCGCCCCGTTCGCGACAATGGGGCCAAATTCGGGCCATGGCAAGGGGTTGAGGCGAAATACACCTTATTCCATCGGTATTTACGAAGGGTTAACGTTTCGGTGAACCCATGAATTGCATAAGTTAAACGGCCCGCGACGATAGTCGTTTCTATGGCCTTGACATTCGGCATGCTGCACTGCATATAGGTTATGTTGCACTGCAACATGGATGGCAAGGTGCCGTCCGGCGGTGCTCGCAAAACACTGGAGAAATCCCAATGGCAGGCAAGAGCAAGACGGCGGGCGCCCACATCGAGAGCGCCGATGCCGTGATGAAGAACGGCGCCGAAGCCTTCAAGGACGGCTTCGAGAAGGCCGCGAAGGCCTACGATCATTTCCTCGGCTTCGGCAAGGAGACGATGGAAGCCTACCTGAAGGCTGCCAATGCGGCTGGCAAGGGCTTCGAGACCCTGCACGCCGAGTGGCTCGCGTTCACCAAGCAATCCGTTGAGGATTCGATGGCCGCGACCAAGGCCGTTCTCGGTTCCAAGTCGGTTCAGGAAGCGTTCGAGCACCAGAGCGCCTTCGCGAAGTCCGCGTTCGACACCTACGTCGGCGAGGCGAACCGCCTGAACGAGATCGTCCTTTCGACCACGAAGGAAACCTTCGAGCCGATCCAGGGCCGCGTCCAGGCGTGGGTCGAGGTCGTGCAGAGCGCACGCGCCAACTAAGGCGAATTTACGAATACGATCGTTCCGCGGCTCCTCCCCCAAAAGCGGAACGGTTTCAGAAAGGGCTCGGGATCATTCCCGGGCCCTTTCCTTTTTCGCGCGCGAAAATGTGACACCTGGTGAAACTTGGACGTTCGGTCCCTATCTGCCTTGCCGCTAGGGAAACAAAAACATTCATGGTTATAATCGCCATCCAATGAGTGACAGGAAGGACGATAAGTCGGGCAACGGCACCGGAACCGGCGTCGTCACAAAAACGCGCCCGAAGACCAAGAAGCCCAGCCTCTACAAGGTGCTTCTGCTCAACGACGACTACACGCCAATGGAGTTTGTCGTGCTCATCCTGGAGCGCTTTTTCAGCAAGGGCCGCGACGAGGCCGTGACCATCATGCTGCACGTACACCGCCACGGGGTCGGAATCTGCGGCGTCTTCACCTACGAGGTGGCGGAGACCAAAGTGGCGCAGGTCATTGAATTTGCCCGGCGACATCAACATCCTTTGCAATGCACGATGGAGAAGGAGTAGCGTTCGCTTCATGCCGTCACTGTCACGCAGTCTTGAACAGGCCCTGCATCGCGCGATCAAGCTCGCGAGCGACCGCCATCACGAATACGCCACGCTCGAGCACCTGCTGCTTGCGCTGGTCGATGATGGCGACGCCCAGCAGGTGATGAAGGCGTGCAACGTCGACATCGACGCGCTGCGCCTGACTTTGCGCAAATATGTCGACGAAGAGCTGCAGACCCTGATCATCGAGGATGGCGAGGACGCCAAGCCGACGACCGGCTTCCAGCGCGTGGTCCAGCGGGCCGTGCTGCATGTGCAGAATTCCGGCCGCGACGAGGTGACGGGCGCCAATGTGCTCGTCGCGCTGTTCACCGAGCGCGAGAGCCACGCCGTCTACTTCCTGCAGGAACAGAACATGACGCGGCTCGATGCCGTGTCGTACATCAGCCACGGCATCGCCAAGCGGCCGGGCATGAGCCAGCAGAAGACGGTTCGCGGCTCCGACGAGGACGAAGACGGCGAGAAGGTCGTCAAGCAGGGCAGTGAGGCTCTCGAAGCCTATTGCGTGAATTTGAATGAGAAGGCGAAGGCAGGCCGCATCGATCCGCTGATCGGCCGCGATGCCGAAGTCGAGCGCACCATCCAGATCCTGTGCCGCCGGCAGAAGAACAATCCGCTGTTCGTCGGCGATCCCGGCGTCGGCAAGACGGCCATCGCCGAAGGGCTGGCGCGCAAGATCGTCAAGCACGATGTGCCGGAAGTGCTGCGTGATTCCACCATCTACGCGCTCGATATGGGCGCACTGATCGCCGGCACGCGCTACCGCGGCGATTTCGAGGAGCGGCTGAAGTCCGTCGTGAAGGAGCTGGAGGGCCTGAAGGGCGCCATCCTGTTCATCGACGAAATCCACACGGTGATCGGGGCCGGCGCCACGTCCGGCGGTGCCATGGATGCCTCAAACCTGCTGAAGCCGGCGCTGCAGGCCGGCACGCTGCGCTGCATCGGCTCGACCACCTACAAGGAATACCGCCAGTATTTCGAGAAGGACCGCGCGCTCGTCCGCCGCTTCCAGAAGATCGACGTCGCCGAACCGACGGTTCCGGACACCATCAAAATCCTGAAAGGCCTGAAGCCGTACTTCGAGGAGTATCACAAGGTCCGCTACACGGCCGACGCGATCAAAACCGCCGTCGAGCTGTCGGCCAAGTACATCAACGACCGCAAGCTGCCGGACAAGGCGATCGACGTGATCGATGAGACCGGCGCGTCGCAGATGCTGTTGCCGGAATCGCGCCGCAAGAAGGTGATCGGCGTGAAAGAGGTGGAAGAGGTCATCGCCAAGATGGCGCGCATTCCACCGAAATCCGTGTCGAAGTCGGACGCCGAGCAGCTGCGCAATCTGGAAGACGATCTGAAGCGCGTGGTGTTCGGCCAGAACGAAGCGATCCATGCGCTGTCGTCGGCGATCAAGCTGGCCCGCGCGGGCCTGCGCCAACCGGAGAAGCCCATCGGCTGCTACCTGTTCTCAGGCCCCACGGGCGTCGGCAAGACCGAAGTGGCCAAGCAGCTCGCTTCCATCATGGGCGTGGAGCTGCTGCGCTTCGACATGAGCGAATACATGGAGCGCCACACGGTCAGCCGCCTGATCGGCGCGCCGCCCGGCTATGTCGGCTTCGACCAGGGCGGGCTGCTCACTGACGGTGTCGACCAGCATCCGCATTGCGTGCTGCTGCTCGATGAAATCGAGAAGGCGCACCAGGATCTGTTCAACATCCTGTTGCAGGTGATGGATCACGGCAAGCTGACCGATCACAACGGCAAGAAGATCGATTTCCGCAACGTGGTGCTGATCATGACCACCAATGCGGGCGCGTCGGATGCCGCGAAGGAATCCATTGGCTTCGGCCGCGGCAAGCGTCTGGGTGAAGACGAGGAAGCGATCAAGAAGCTGTTCACGCCGGAATTCCGCAACCGGCTCGACGCCACCATCGCGTTTGCACCATTGGGGCGCGACACCATCGACCGCGTGGTGGAGAAGTTCGTGCTCGAACTGGAAGCGCAACTCACCGATCGCGACGTGACCTTCGATCTTACGCCGGAAGCCACCCGCTGGCTGGGCGAAAAGGGCTACGACGATGCGTTCGGCGCCCGGCCTCTGGCGCGCGTCATCCAGGACCACATCAAGAAGCCGCTGGCGGACGAGATCCTGTTCGGCAAGCTGAAGCACGGCGGCACGGTGCGCGTTCTGCTCGACCGTGAGGCCGACAAACTGGTGTTCGAATTCATCACCGACGATGATTTGAAGCCGCGCGCGCTTCCCCCGCCCCGGACGGAAGAAAACGTCTGACTCGGGGCGTGCTCGTGACAATTGCCGCGCCTGCGGGTAACCAGAGCGCATGAAGCTGGGGTTTGCCGTCCTGCCCTTCGTTTGCCTTGCGCTCGCCGGGTGCGAGACGTGGTCGTTCGAGACGCCTTGGACAGTCGACACCGTGCGCATCATCAACGCCACGCCGCAGCAGATCATCGTGACCGCGGGCGAGGAGGTGCAGGTTGCCTATGCGGGCAAGCTGGTGGAATTCAAATTCCCCAATCCGGAAGGCCTGAGCGGCGGCGAGATCGTCATCGAGACCCACACCTGCCGGTTCGTCTACCAGCTGCCCTATTTCTCGCAGACCTACCCGTGGCGGAGCGTATCGGCCGGTTTGCTGGCGCTGCAGATGGAAAGCGACTACAAGCTTTATGCCATCCGTCCCAATGCCGCGAAGCCCGAACGCTTCACGGATTTCTCCCGGCTGCAGACCGAGGAATTCCCGGTTGCGCCTGACGAGCAGGACTGCAACCGGGTCTGAGTTCTATCGCGTCGCGAAGGGAACTTTCGCTGCCGCCTTGTGAGCTGCATCGTACGGGTTCGGATAGCGCAGCACATGCGCGAGGTTCTTGCCGCGTACGATTCCAGCCGAGTGGTAGGCAAGCCCCCATGAGTCGATCGACGACATGTCCGGGAAGATGCAGGCTTCCAGCACATCGCTGGAGTCGCTGTCGAGTACCCAGCCGCCGCCTGCCGCGTTGATTCCGCCGAACAGATCGGTGCCGCCGACCTGCGAGCAATAGCAGGAGCCGGGGTTGCCGGTGCAGCTTCCGAGCGGCACCTCTGCGTAATAGGCCAGCGCCGCAAGCGTCGGCTGCCGGGTGACGAGCGTGGAAAGCAGCACGTTGATCTGGCTGCCGTCCTTCGCCGACGTGAACTGGCAGAAATCGGCGCTGCCGGACAGCACGAGCGGATCGCCGCCGTTCGTGCCGTATTCGGGAATGCGCGTCTGCACGACGCCACCCTTCCGGACGCAGTAATCTGCCGCGCGGCCGCGTGTACCGGCGGCGTAGGACGGCGCAATGCTTGCCATTGCAAGCGCGGCGATGGCGATGAGGAATGACAACAGTTTCATGGGGAACCCCCTGCACAGAAAAACGCTCCGTACGCAGCTAATCATGCCAGGCGATGCGCAGGAAGGCTCTCGTGCGATTCAGAGGGCGTCGCGGATTTTCTCCGCGATCGGTTCCAGCTCCTCGGGCGTCACCATCTCCCGGCCATGCAGCTTGAGGTCGAGCCCCGCCTCGCGCGGCAGAATGTGGAAGTGGAGATGCGGGATGGATTGTCCCGCCGCTTCTCCGTTGAGTTGCACCAGCATAATCCCCGGAGCGTTTAGGCCCGCCTTCACGGCCTTTGCCACCTTGTGCACAGTGCGGATGAGGGCCGCGGCGCCATCCGGCGACAGATGGAAGAAATCCACGGCCGGCGCTTTCGGGATGACCAGTGTGTGTCCAGGCACGCTCGGCATGATGTCCATGAAGGAGAGCGTGTGGTCGTCTTCGTGGATCTTCACGCAGGGCAGCTCGCCGCGCAGGATCTTGGCGAAGACGTTGTTCTGGTCATAGGGCATCGATTGCGCTCCGCAATTTCCACTAACCTTCAAGTTCGTACAGAGAACGCATATTCATGCGATCTCTCAGGAAGAGGGCTCGCAGTTCTCGGAGTTGAGAATCCGTTGGCCGTCGCTTTAGCTCGATATGAAGTTCACGCAGATGGCCGGTCACCTTCCTGACGCACTTAATCGATCGGAGCCAGCCGAAGAATGCATCTTCGTCCGTTTGGGAGAAGTAGGTGGGGCCTTTGACGGAAATCCGCATTATCCGGCTATGATTTCTTGAAAGGGCCATGCTCGGCAAGGGCTTCGATGTTTTCGGCAACTGAGGCTCGCTCTGCCTTCAGGTAGTCCGCTATGGCCCGGCGCAGCCCGGCATGGGCGATGGAGTGGGCTGAGTAGGTCGGAACCGGCAGGTAGCCGCGCAACAGCTTGTGCTCGCCTTGGGCCCCGGCCTCGACCCGCGAAAGGCCGTGCGTGATCGCGTATTCGATGGCCTGATAGTAGCACGTCTCGAAATGCAGGAACGGGATGGACTCGATGCAACCCCAATTGCGCCCAAACAGTGCACCTTCGCCCACGAAGTTGAGGGCGCCTGCGATGTACCGGCCGGCACGCTTCGCCAGGATCAGAACGACCTGCTCGCCCATGCTCTGGCCCACGCGGGAGAAAAACTCCCGTGTGAGATAGGGGCTGCCCCATTTGCGGCTGCCGGTATCCATGTAGAAGGCGAAGAAGCGGTCCCAGTGCGCTTCGGTGATGTCCGGGCCCGACAGCCATTCGAATTCCACGCCTTCGGCGAAAACCGCGGCGCGTTCCTTGCGCAGGTTCTTGCGCTTGGACGATGACAGTTCACTGAGGAAATCATCGAACGAGGCGTAGCCCCTATTTTCCCAATGGAATTGCTGATCCGTTCGCTGAAGGAACCCAAGCGAGGCCGCGACACGCCACTCCTCTGCGGTGAGGAACGTGATGTGTAACGAGGATGCATCAAGCTGCGTAACAGCCGATGCACCCGCGGCAAGCAGGGCATTGCGTGTCTCTTCCGCCGGCGCCGATCTCGTGACCAGCAATCGCTTTCCCGTCACTGGCGTGAACGGCACGCAGGCCTGGAGCTTCGGATAGTATTGCCCGCCGGCGCGCTCGAAGGCATCAGCCCATCCCCAGTCGAACACATACTCGCCGCGCGAATGCGACTTGAGATAAAGCGGCATCAATCCCTGGACGCCGTCCGCTCGCTCGATCACCAGATGACACGGACGCCAGCCGGTGCGTGACGTGGCCGAGCCGGATTCTTCCAGCGCCTCGAAGAATTCGTATCGCGTGAACGGATGCGGCGAGCCCGAGCCTTCCGGATTGGCGCAGGCGTTCCATGATGCGCTGCCAATCGCGGCGGCGGGCCCGGCGATACGCGCCGTGATGCCGTCCTTCGTCACGCTTCCCTCGGTCTACGCCAGCTCGAACACCGCCTCGACCTCCGCCGCGACGTTGCGGGGCAGCGACCCTGCGCCGACCGCAGCGCGCGAATGCCGTCCGGAATCGCCGAACACCTCGACGATCAGATCGGAGGCGCCGTTCGCCACTTCCGGATGTTGCGTGAAACCCGGCACCGCATTGACGAACACGCCAAGGCGCACGCAGCGCTTGACGGTGTCGAGATTTCCGCCGGCCGCCATGCGCAATTGCGCCAGAACATTGATCGCGCACAGCCGCGCCGCCGCCTTGCCGTCGTCCAGCGACAATTCCTTGCCCACCGTGCCGGTATATTTCAGGCCGCCATCGGCAATGGTCACCTGACCGGAAATGAACACGAGCTTGCCGCTCACCACGTAAGGCACATAGCTTGCGACAGGCGCCGGCGGCTCCGGCAGCTTGATGTCGAGTTCGGCCAGGCGGCCATCGATTTTTCCGGGCATTCTCATCTCTCCTGACGGGCGTCGCCAACCTTTAGACGAAAGGCTATAGAAGCGAAATGTCGCTTGATGCCAATCAGCCATGTCCCGCGCGCGACGGCTATGCGATGCCGGCCGAATGGGCGCCGCACTTGCGCACCTGGATGTGCTGGCCCTGCCGCGCCGAAGCATGGGGCGGGCCCGATGGGCTGCTGCGCGCCAAGCAGGCTTATGCACGCGTGGCACGGGCGATTTCGTCGTTCGAGCCGGTGGTGATGGCGGTGCGCCCGCACGATCTGGCCGAAGCGAAGCTCGCCAGTGCGGGGCGCGTCGAGTTCTTCGAGGTGCCGCTCGACGATTCCTGGTCGCGCGACTTCGGGCCGACGTTCGTGGTCGGCAAGGGCGGCGATCGCGCCGGCGTGCAATGGCGGTTCAACGCCTGGGGCAACAAATACAAGCCGTTCGATCAGGATGCGCAATTTGCGACGCGCGTGCTCAAGGCGCAGGACCTGATGATCTACGACGCACCGTTCATCTGCGAGGGCGGCGCCATCCATGTCGACGGCGAGGGCACGCTGATCACCACGGAACAGTGCCTGCTGAATCCCAATCGCAATCCGGATCTGACGCAGGCCGATGTGGAGCAGGGGCTTGCGTTGTACGCGGGCGCGCGCCGCGTGATCTGGCTTGGCGAAGGGTTTTCCGACGAGGAAACGGACGGGCACGTGGACAACATTGCGTGTTTCGCCAGGCCCGGTCGCGTGCTGATCGGCGTGCCGCCACAGAAATCCCATCCGGACTACCAACCGGTGCAGGAAGCCATCCGCCGCTTGCGAGAGGCGCATGACGCGGAGGGGCGCACGTTCGAGGTGATCGAGCTGACTCAGCCCGAAACGATGCGCGAGGACTGGCGGGGACGTCCGCTCGCCACCAGTTACGTCAATTTCTATTTGCCGAATGGCGGTGTGGTGATGCCGGCATTCAGCGATCCCAACGACGAGAAGGCGCGCGCGGTGCTGGCCGATTGTTTCCCCGGCCGCGACATTCTGCAGATCGATGCCATGGATATCGTCGAAGGCGGCGGCGGCATCCACTGCATCACGCAACAGGAACCGGCATCATGATCGCGAATAGCGAGTGGCGAATGGCGAATAGGGGCGCGGCGGACGGATTGGCATTCTATTCGCTATTCGCTATTCGCTATTCGCCCGAAACGCGGAATGCCTCATGCGCCAGATAACCCTTGCGGCCACGCAATTCGCCTGCTCGTGGGATGCGCCAAAGAACATCGCGCGGGCCAAGGAACTCGTGCGCGCGGCGGCGGCAAAGGGTGCCAACGTCATCCTGCTGCAGGAATTGTTCGAGACACCGTATTTCTGCCAGGACCAGCTGGCCGATCATTTCGGGCTAGCCAAGCCGTTCAAGGACAATCCGGTCGTCGCGCAGTTTGCGGCGCTGGCGAAAGAACTGGGCGTTGTGTTGCCAGTCAGCTTCTTTGAACAGGCAGGCCGCGCCCACTTCAATTCGCTGGCGATGATCGATGCCGACGGAACCGTGCTCGGCCTCTACCGCAAGTCGCACATTCCCGATGGTCCCGGCTATCAGGAGAAATTCTACTTCACGCCCGGTGACACCGGTTTCAAGGTCTGGAAGACGAAATTCGGAACCATCGGATGCGGCATCTGCTGGGACCAGTGGTTTCCGGAAGCGGCGCGCGCCATGGCGCTGATGGGCGCCGAAGTCTTGTTTTATCCGACCGCCATCGGTACCGAGCCGCCGCCGGCGCCGCCGGTCGACAGCCGCGATCACTGGCGCCGCGTGATGCAGGGCCACGCCGGCGCGAATTACGTGCCGCTGGTCGCCAGCAATCGCATCGGCACGGAGAAGAGTTCAACCGGCGCCGGCGAGATGACGTTCTATGGATCGTCGTTCATCGCCGGACCGACGGGCGAAATTGTAGGCGAACTCGGCCGCGCCGATGAAGGCGTGATCACCGCGAGCTTCGATCTCGACGAGATCGCGAAGATGCGCGCGTCCTGGGGCCTGTTCCGCGACCGCCGCCCGGAACTATACGGCGCACTCAGCCGCCACGACGGAAGCTGACGTCGTCGTTACGCCTGCTTCTTCTTCCCGATCAGGCCGAAGATCACCATGACGATCGCAATTCCGCCGACAGCGCCGGACGCCTGTCCGACGGTTTCCATCATCGATTTCGGATCGTTGGATTTGGGTGCCATGCCCATCATCACGAAGAAAAACCCGATCGCCAGAATGATCAGCACGATCCCGACGGCGATCAGCCGCGTGTTCCGTTGCCGCATGTTACCCCCCGACCGACAAGACGCCACTATAGGCGGGTGCGGGGCGACGCGCGAGGGTGCCTTTGCAGTCCGCGCCCTTTGCCCACGGCCTCGTCGCCGAATTTGGCGCGCACGCGATCCATGGCGCGTTCGGTGGCGGCACGCTTGCCGGCACCGCGATCGACGAGATCGGACGGATCGCATTCCTCCGCGGCGCAGATGTTGTGCAGTCCGACGCCAAGCAGCCGGTACGCCGTGCCATCGGCTTCGTGCTTCAGGCTCTCGCGCGCCACGCGGAAGATACGGTCGGCCAGTTGCGTCGGCGCATCGAGCGACACGCTGCGGGTCAAAATCCGGAACTTCGCCGTCTTGAGCTTGAGCACGACCGTGCGGCCGCCAAGTTCAGCCGCCTTGGCGCGTGCCGCCACCCGTTCGGCCTGCCGCCAGAGAATCTTCTCGAGTTCGGGGAAGGCTGCAATGTCGGTCTCGAAGGTGGTTTCCGACGAGATGGTCTTGGTGTCGCCGCCGGGATCGACGCGGCGGCTGTCGTCGGCATGAGCGAGGCGAGAGAGCCACAACCCCGTGCTGCCGTAACGCGCCGCCAAATCGCGAGGCGGCGCATCCTGCAATTGCGCGATCGTCGTGATGCCATCCTTGGCCAAGCGGCCTTGCAGCGCCGCACCGGCGCCGCGGATGAACGAAACCGGCTTGTCGCGCAGGAACGCGACGGCTTCGGCGCGCCCGATCACCGCAAAGCCGCGCGGTTTGTCGAGATCGCTCGCCAGCTTGGCGAGGAACTTGTTGAACGACAGTCCGATGGAGACCGTGATGCCGACCTCGCGCTCAATGCGGGCGGCCAGCGCCGCCATGGTGCGAGCCGGCGAGCCATGATGCAGTGTCTCGGTGCCGGAGAGATCGAGATAGGCTTCGTCCAGCGACAGCGGCTCGACCAGCGGGGTGAGGTCTCGCATCATGGCGCGCACGGCGCGGCTCGCCTCGGTGTATTTTGCAAAATTCGGCTTGATGACCGTGGCGTGCGGGCAAAGCTTCAGCGCCTGGAACATCGGCATGGCGGACTTCACGCCATATTGTCGGGCCACATAGCAGCAGGTGGACGCCACGCCGCGCTTGCCGCCGCCGATGATCACCGGCTTGTCGAGCAGCGAAGGATCATCGCGTTTCTCGATGGCGGCGTAGAACGCGTCGCAATCCATGTGCGCGATGGCGAGCGTGTCGAGTTCGGGATGAGCGAGGATGCGGTGGCGGCCGCAAGTCGCACAGCGCTTGGAGTTGTCCGCCACCGGTGCAAGACAGTCGCGGCACAGCGCACTCATCGCGGCAGGCCAGCGTTGACTTCACCGGGCGCCCAAAGCCACGCGGCGCCGCGCACGCCGCTCGAATCGCCGTGTCTGTTGCGCACGATCTTCGTGCGGCCCTCCGGATGAAACGCATACTGCTCGATGCGGGCGGGCAGCTCGGCGTAGAGCGCCTCGATCTTCGATAATCCGCCGCCCATGACGATGGCATCGGGATCGAGGATGTTCACGACCGAGGCGATGGCGCGCGCCATGCGATCGAACCAGTCGTCCATCACGCGAGCGGCAGCGACATCGCCGGAAGAGGCCGCATGGGCAATGTCGGTTGCCACCATCCGCCGGCCGGTTGCGCGCTCATACTGCGCCATGACGGCCGGTCCGCTGCACCAGGTTTCGATGCAGCCCGCACGCCCGCAGTAGCACGAGGGACCAGGCCGCTCGTCGTCGCGTGGTGCGGGCAGGGAATTGTGACCCCATTCGCCGGCAATCGCGTGCGCGCCGACCAGGAGCCGCCCGCCGACACAAACGCCGCCACCGACGCCAGTGCCCGCGATAATGCCGAAGACGACATCGTCGCCGGCAGCAGCGCCATCGCTCGCCTCGGACAGCACAAAGCAGTTGGCGTCGTTCGCCACCCGAACTAGCCGCCCGAGCGCCGCCGCCAGATCCCTGTCGAGCGGATGGCCGATCAGGTGTGTGGAATTGGCGTTCTTCACCAGACCCGTCTGCGGGCTGATTGTACCGGGAATGGCGACACCGACCGATCCGCGCCCGCCGAGCTTCTTCTCGGCCGTCAGCACAAGGTCGCCAATCGCACGGATGACAGCCTGGTACTCCTCTTGTGGCGTGGACACGCGCTCGCGCAGCAAGATTGCGCCGGATTCGTCCAGCGCGAGGATTTCGATCTTTGTGCCACCGAGATCGACCCCGATTCGCATTCCGCCTCGCTCCTTCACGGCGGACGAGGAGGGCATAAACCCAAGGTGCCAACAAGGGGCATCGCGCGTTGCTGCAGCGGGCGCCGGAGGCAGAAGAATCCGCCATTTTGGCCGATAGGCATGGACGAAGGGGTGATTGCTAAGGGGGCGTTAAGAGATTCGAACTAAAGGTAAGCGAACCCCAAGCAGCCTCGGCGCAGCCCGCGCCACAGAAAGGCCGGAGATCGAGCGATGGATGCGAAATCCAAGACCGTCCTGATCGTCGAGGACAATGAGCTCAACATGAAGCTCTTCCACGATCTGCTCGACGCCCACGGCTACAATATCCTTCAGACCAAGGATGGCATGGAAGCGCTCGACATCGCGCGCGAACATCATCCGGACCTTATCCTGATGGATATCCAGCTTCCGGAAGTCTCCGGACTGGAAGTGACCAAATGGCTCAAGGAAGATGATTCGCTGAAGAGCATTCCGGTCGTGGCGGTGACGGCCTTCGCCATGAAGGGCGACGAGGAGGTCATCCGGCAGGGTGGGTGCGAGGCTTACATCTCCAAGCCGATTTCCGTGACGAGCTTCCTGGACACTGTGCGCCGCTTCATTGGCTGAGGTGCCATGAGCGCGCGCGTCCTCGTCGTCGATGACATTCTCTCCAACGTAAAACTGCTCGAAGCGAAGCTGACGGCGGAATACTTCGAAGTCGTGACCGCCTCCAACGGGCCGGACGCGCTGAAACGCATCGAAGAGCAGGAGCCGGACATCGTCCTGCTCGACGTGATGATGCCCGGCATGGACGGCTTCGAGGTCTGCCGCCGCATCAAACACGATGCCAAGACCGCCCATCTCCCGGTGGTGATGGTGACGGCTCTCGACCAGCCATCGGATCGTGTCGCGGGTCTCGACGCCGGCGCCGACGATTTCCTCACCAAGCCGGTGGACGACGCGGCGCTGCTTGCTCGTGTCCGCAGCCTTGTCCGCCTCAAGGTGATGACCGACGAGCTTCGCCTGCGCGAGACGACCGGCCAGAACATGGGTCTGATCGATCCGGCGACGAACCTGATGGAGTCGCAGCCTTCCGGCCGGATCCTGATCGTGGAGGATCGGCCCGAATCGGCGGCGTGGTTCAACTCGGTGCTAGGATCCACGAACGAGGTGGCGGCCGTCGATGCCTTCGAGGAAGCCGTGGTCCGCGTTCGCGGCGGATACTACGATCTGATCATCGTCAGCCTCGGCTTGCGGACCTTCGACGGGTTGCGCCTCTGCTCGCAGCTTCGCTCCCTGCCGGAAGGCCGCAATGTTCCCATTCTCGTGCTGGTGAGCGACGGCGACCGGCGCAAGCTCACCCAGGCGCTGGAGATGGGCGTCAACGACTATCTCACTCGGCCCGTCGACAAGAACGAACTGGTCGCGCGGGTGCGCACCCAGCTGCGCAAGAAGGTTTATTCCGACCGACTTCGTCACAATGTGCAGCTCAGTCTCGAGATGGCGATCACCGATCAGCTCACCGGACTGCACAACCGGCGCTATATGGCGCGCCATCTCGATACGCTCATCAGCGACGCGCACAAGTCCGGCAAGCCGCTGGCGTTCCTCATCATGGACATCGACAATTTTCGCGACGTCAACAACAACAATGGCCATGACATCGGCGACGAGGTGCTGAAGGAGTTTGCAGGCCGCATCGCCGAGAACGTGCGCGGCATTGATCTCGCCTGCCGGTTCGGCGGTGAGGAATTCGTCGTCGTGATGCCCGACACCGACATGGAACTCGCCGGAACGGTCGCGGAGCGTCTGCGCAGGAGCGTGGAAGCGGCGCCCTTCACGGTCAGCCGGCCCCCCAACAAGCTCAACATCACCGTCAGCATCGGTATCGCCGGGTCTGTTGGCGACAGCGACTCCTCGGATGCGCTGCTGCGGCGCGCCGACAAGGCGCTCTACCGCGCCAAGCACGAAGGCCGCAACCGCGTCATCGCCGACGCGGCATAATCCTTCACATCGCCCCAAACTGCGCTAAGACTTCCAATAACAGATATTGGAGGTTTGCATGGGGCCGCTTCACGGACTTCGGATTGTGGAATTTGCCGGGCTTGGGCCCGGGCCGTTCGCTGCCATGTTGTTCGCCGACATGGGCGCCGACGTCATCCGCGTTGACCGCAAGGGCGGACGAACGCCCTCCAAGGCGGAAGTCTATCTGCGCGGACGTTCGACCGTCGCATTCGATCTCAAGAAACCGGAAGCCGTCGAGGCTTCGCTCAAGCTGATCGAGAAAGCCGATGCGCTGATCGAAGGGTTTCGCCCCGGCGTGATGGAGCGTCTAGGCCTGGGGCCGGATGTTTGCCTCAAGCGCAATCCGCGTCTGGTCTATGGTCGCATGACGGGATGGGGACAGACCGGCCCGCTCGCCAAGGCTGCGGGCCACGATATCAACTACATCGCCTTGTCCGGTGCGCTGCACGGGATCGGGCGCAAGGGCGAAAAGCCGGTGCCGCCGCTCAACCTTGTCGGCGATTTCGGTGGCGGAGCGCTCTATCTCGGCTTCGGCATTGTGTGCGCAGTTCTGGAAGCACGATCATCGGGAAAAGGGCAGGTGGTCGATGCGGCGATGACAGACGGCGCGGCATCGCTGATGAGCGTGTTCTACGGCATGATCGCCTCCGGTCTCTGGCGCGACGAGCGCGGCGTCAACCTGCTCGACGGCGGCGCGCATTTCTACGACACCTACGAGACGAAGGATGGAAAGTGGGTCGCGATCGGCTCCATCGAACCGCAGTTCTACCGCGAGTTGATGGAGAAAACGGGCATCACCGATCCGGCGTTTGCCGCGCACATGGATCGCGACGCCTGGCCGACGCTGAAGGAGAAGCTAGCGGCCGTCATCCGCACGAAGACCCGCGACGAATGGGACGCGATCATGCTTGGCGGCGATGTCTGCTATGCGCCGGTGCTTTCGCTGGTTGAAGCGCCGAAGCATCCGCACAACATCGCGCGAGAGACGTTCATTGATATCGAAGGCGTGATGCAGCCCGCGCCCGCGCCACGCTTCAGCCGCACGGCACCGGACAAGCCACACGCGCCGAAACTGCCGACAACAGAGGCCTCGCTGAAGGCGTGGGGCTTCTCGGCGGGCGATGTGGAAACATTGAAGACTGCGGAAGCGATCTAGGATCACGATGGACGTTCAAGCCTACCTGGATCGCATTGGCGTCGCGGGGCCGATTGCGCCGGATCTTTCGGGGCTTCGGGCACTGCACCGCGCACACCTGATGGCGATCCCGTACGAAAACCTGGACGTGCAGCTCGGCCGTCCGGTGACCACGGACGTCGCGCCGATCTACGACAAGATCGTCGGTCGCCATCGCGGCGGCTGGTGCTATGAGATGAACGGTGTCTTCGGCTGGGCGCTCAAGGAACTCGGCTTCGCTGTCACACGCGGCGCCGGCGGCGTGATGCGCGAGGCGATCGGCGATTTCTCCGTCGGCAATCATCTCGTGCTGCATGTACGCTTGCCGGAAGGCGATTACCTGGCCGATGTCGGGTTTGGTGATGGGCCGATCGAACCCATTCACATTGTGCCCGGCGAGTTCAGCGATGGCCGCTTCTCCTTCGCGCTGTCGCAGCCGGATCCTGAGTGGTGGCGCGTGCACAATCATCCGCATGGCGGCGCGGCGTCGTTCGATTTCCGCCTGCGGCCGGCCGACGAGACGTTGCTGGCCGAGAAGTGCCGCTTCCTGCAAACGTCTGAGACGTCGCCCTTCGTGCAGAATCTCGTCTGCCAGCGGGACACGAAGGGCGGTATCACGATCCTGCGCGGCCGCGTGTTGCGGAAGGTCACGCCGCAAGGTTCGGAGGATCGGCTAGTGGCGAGCGCCGATGAATTGCTGGGCGTGCTCAAGTGCGAATTCGATCTCGACGCTCCGGAAGCAGCACACCTCTGGCCGAAGATCGTGGCCCGGCACGAGGCGCTGTTCGCCGCCGGTTAGCTGGCGCTGCTCGCGCCCTTTGCTTCGCTTTGAAGCTGCACGTAGTTCTGCAGACCCATCTGGTGGATCATGCGCATCTGCGTCTGCAGCCAGTCGATGTGCTCTTCCTCGCTTTCGAGGATGTGCACGAACAGTTCGCGCGACACGAAGTCTGCGATCTTCTCGCAATGCGCGATGGCGGCTTTCAGATCGGGATAGGCGCGCTGCTCGAGCTTCAAATCGCACTTGAGGACATCCTCGACATCTTCTCCGATCAGAAGCTTGCCGAGGTCCTGGAAGTTGGGCAGCCCGCCGAGCACGAGGATGCGCTTGGTCAGCCGGTCGGCATGGCGCATCTCATCAAGCGACTCGTCGTATTCGTGCTTGGCCAGATGACTGAGCCCCCAATCGGCCAGCATGCGCGAGTGCAGGAAGTATTGATTGATCGCGGTCAGTTCGTTCTTCAGGACCGTGTTGAGGAAGCGAAGAACGCCCGCATCGCCCTGGATGGATGCAACAGGGGCGGGGCCTACGCCGCCTTGTCCAGCTCCGGAGGAAGCATTTCGTCCAGCATTTCGGCGATCGTGTCCTGGCATCGTCCGCAATTCCTCTCAACGCCGCAGCCGGCATAGACCTCGCACGGCGTTTCGGCGCCAGCAGCGATGGCCATCCGGATACGCGACTCGTTCAGCCTATTGCACACGCAGACGATCATTCCAGCCGGACCCTTGGGGCGGTTTCGAGGGTGGGTGATCGCCCAGTTGCGAGTGATTGTCAAGTGCGGAAAACTCGGAGTTGCGCGGCGCACTTGGCAAACGACTACTCGATCCAGGGCTTGCACCGAGGGCGACCGCAAGGACTGGTGGTCAGGCCTTCTCGATCGCTCCGATCCCCGGGCCGTCGGCCGGGCTGACCCGATAGGTCACCAGCATCGAGGCCGTGTAGGGCTTAGCCAGCTTCTCGACCGTCACATGCTCTCCCACCACCGCGTCGCGGGTGACGGTGAGCCTGGTATAGCCGTGCGACTTCTGGTCGTTGAACAGGACTTCCTTGTTCTTCGCCATCACGAGCTTGGCGACATCGAGGAAGGGCACCGCTTCTCCGACCGAGGGGCTGGTGATGGAGGTGACGCCGAACTCCGCGGCGACTTTCGTGGTCCCGGCCGCATCGTAAAGCTGGTTCACCCAGGCAGCATGGCTGTCGCCGGAGACAATGACCGCGTTGGCATTGGAAGCCTTGATCGCATCGTACATGCGTTCGCGCGCGGCCATGTATCCATCCCATCCATCGAGGTCCATCGGAATGTCGAACGAGAAATAGGTCGCGTACTTTGTCAGCCGGCTCGCCACGCGCGGTGGCAGCTTCGCCGCGAGCGCGGCGACCTTCTCCGGCCCGCCCATGGCGTGCTGAATATCCGGCGCCTGCACCCGCGCCATCACCACCTGATTGCCGAAGATTTGCCACGGGCGCCCGGATGCGACGGAATTGGCGACCTCGAGCTTGATCCATTCCTCCTGGCGGGCGCCAAGCATCTGACGTTCGGGGTCGTCGATGATGTTGTAGAGCGCCTTCACGTCCGGGCCGACGATGTAAGGCGCGGGCGGCGGATTGCCGGCCTTCACGGCCGCCATCACCATCGCGACCTTCGCCGGATCGGTCACCTGCTTGCGTGTTGCCGGATCTGCGGAATCGTAGACCGCCAGCGGAATATCGCCGTCGCGGTCATATTCCAGCTGCTGCGAGCGGGCGACGAGCCGCGTCTCGACCATGACCAAGGTCGCCAGATCGCCGAACTGGAAGGAGCGGTTGATCGCCTCGAAGGCGCGGCCGGGTTCGGGCTCGCGGATCGGCATCCATTCGTAATAGGCCTTGAGCGCCGCTTGCTCGCGCGTGATCCATGGCCCTTCGGTCTGCGGATTGTGGTTTTCGGCACCGCCGACCCAGGAATCGTTTGCCGTTTCGTGATCGTCCCAGACGCAGATCCAGGGGGCACGAGCGTGCGCGGCTTGCAAGTCGGGATCGCTTTTGTACAACGCGTGACGTGTGCGGTAGTCGGCGAGGCTGACGATGTCGTGCGGCGGATCGGGAATGCGGTTCAGCTTTTTTCCGATGTTCATTCCATAGTCGTCGGGCTTGGCACCGTATTCGTAATAGTAGTCGCCGAGCTCGACGATGGCATCGATGCGGTCGAGTTTCGCCAGATGATCGTAGGCGTTAAAGTAGCCGGCCGGATAAAGCGAGCATGTGACGAAGGCGAGGACGGCATCGTTGATCGGGCCTTCGGGCAGCGTCCGCGTGCGTCCGACTGGCGAAACCGTCTTCCCGGCGCGAAAGCGATAGAAATACTCTGTTCCGGGTTTCAGACCTTCGGCAATTGCCTTCACTGTGAAGTCGCGGCCGGCATGCGTTCGGAAAATGCCGTGCGTCGCGACGCGCTTGAAGCTGCTGTCGGAGGAAACTTCCCATGCGACTTGAATGTCACCCCCTGTTCCAGCGTTCGCAGGCGTCACCCGGGTCCACAGCAGCACGCTGTCGGAATGCGGATCGCCGCTGGCCACGCCATGCTTGAAGGATACTGCAACCGAATGGTGTGCCGCTTCCTTCGCGGAAACGGATAGAGGTGCAGCCGACGTCAATGCCAGCAGCGAAAGCGCCTTGCGTCTGTCGATGGTCACGATGTTCCAGCCCCGGATTGTGCGCGCAATGGTACACGATTCCGCCCCGTGTAGAGCACCAATCGATCAAGGCTGTGTCAACGGGATTCAAGCTTGCGGAGAATGGCGGCCGGCACATTGGAATAATCGTCCGTCCATGTGGCCACGCCGGATGGCGGTGTAACGACCCGCCAGCCCTTGAGGTGAAGCGCCATAAGATCCCGGTCGGAGCGGGCAACGACCACGATTTCAGCTGCCGCACGCAATGTATTCTGCGTGTCGAGCTCTTTTGCGTCCCGCTTCACCGCGGTCACCATGCCGTTCGCTGCAGCTGATGCCGCAACCACGCTGGCAAGCTCCATGTTGCGATTGGAGATATTCAATCCGATCACGCCGTGTGGTGACAGTTTTGCCTTGTAGAGGGCAAACGCTTCCTTCGTCAGCATGTGAATCGGAACGGAATCCGAGGTGAAGGCATCCACGAGCAGAAGATCGATTGGCTTATGCTGGCGGCCCAGGGAGATGCGACCGTCCCCCAATACAAACGATGCGTGCGGCGCGCAGGCCGACATTGATCGGAACAGGCGGCGATCGGTGGCGATCGCAACCATGAGCGGGTCGAGCTCGTAATAGTCCCATGTCTCGCCGGGTTGCGCGTAACAGGAGAGAGCGCCCATGCCGAGGCCGACGAGGACGACCTGCCGCAACTTGCCGCCGTCAGTTGCGCGCGCCGCTTCAATCGCCTCCGAATAGGGACCGCCGCGATAGTAGTAGGTGAGCGGCTCCGGCTTGCCGGATGGCAAATGGCCGCCGCGATCGCGCAATTGCTCGGCGCCGTGGCTGGTTGTTCCGTGAAAGACGACGCGGAATTTCCCATCGTCCACGTCCACGACCTTGTACACGCCGTAAAATGACCGGAACCTGCCGACAAGACTTTGCGATGGCGTATAGAGATTGATGGTCAGCAGCAGGAATGCAGACAGGCCCAACAGACGTACCGGGTGCCGGCCGTTCAGCGCGACGTAGACGGCCGCTGCCATGCTGGCCAGAATGAAATAGGCGGTGGCAGTGTCGCTGCCTTGGGCGTGCATGACCAAGAATGGCAGCGCAAGACCGGCTGCGAAGACGGCCACAAATAACCCGTCCTTGAACCATGTGCTGCGTTGACTCGTCAGCACATCGGGCCGCAGCGCGATCGCTGCGATGACGAGCAGGGGATATTCGAGCACGCTCTTGAAGAGCATCGGGGCAACAAGCGCGGCAAAGATCCCGCCGAGCACGCCGCCGAGCGACATGTATGCGTAGAATTTCGTCAGGTCCGAGGCCGCGGGACGGCTCAAGTAGAGCTGCGTATGACAGACCATCGCCGCAATCACGAAGGCAAGCAGATGCAGGGGTAGCGCGATGGCCCAGTGCACCTTGACGCCCCACAGGAACAGAATGGCTAGGGCGCCGACGGCTATCGGCTGCAGGGCGAGCCATGTCCTGAACGGCACGAGCGGTCGATCGGTGAAGCACATCACGAAAGTGAGCAGGTACAGGGCCAGCGGAACCACCCACAGGAACGGAGCGGACGCAACATCCGTCGAAATGTGCGCCGTGATGGCGACGAGCAACCCGGACGGCACGAAACTGAGCAGGATCCATTTCAATCGCGCGGAGGATCGGGGACGGGCGTCTGCCGTCGATCGGGTCTCTTCCGCCTTGACGTAGCCTTGCACAACAAAGCCGCACCCTATGATTCCGATTGCCAGGATGGCGTAGAACATACCCCACAGACGCGACTGGTTCGCCAATCCAAGCGACGGTTCGATGAAGAACGGATAGCCAAGCAGGACCGCGAAGGAACCGATGTTCGACGCGCGATAGAGAAAATACGGGTTTGAAGAGTCGCGATGATCGCTTGCTGCGAACCATGCCTGCAATAATGGTGCGTTCGCCGACAGCGCGAAGCACGGCAGTCCGACCGATGCCAGAAACAGTGCGATCACCCAGTTGGCGACGCCGTGCTCGGGAACCGTCTCGAATCCGTGCATGATCCCGACGGGCAGCCACAGGGCTGCCGCCGCCAGAAGCGCGGCATGGATCAGGACCCCTGTCTTCATTGGAACCAGGCGCGTCAGCGCGTGGGCGTAGAGATAGCCTGCAAGAAGCAGCCCCTGGAAAACCACCATGGCCACGGACCAGACGGCCGATGTTCCGCCCAAGAGCGGCAGGACCATCTTGGAGAACATCGGTTCGAGCCAGAACAGCAGCCCGGCCGAAAGGAAAATGGTGCCGCAATAGAGCGCGACGCGAACCGCGTTTCGCCGGCTCGTGACATCGGCCGGCGTCGATTCAAGCGTGACCAAGCGCGGCCTCAGGTGAACGGATCGCGGATTCGAGGGTAGGGGACGGCCGGTTAACCCGCTGTTACGAGGCCAGCGGTGTGCTTTGGGCTTGCGCGTCCGCCATGAGCTGATCGCGCACCATGGCCTGCACCTTCACGTAGTCGGTCTTGCCGGTGCCAAGCACGGGCACGTTGTCGGCGTAGAGGATGCGGCGCGGCACGGCGATCTCGGGCACGCCGTGGTTCTGCGACCAGCCGATGAGGTCCTGCCGCTTGGCATCGGGATTTGTCGTGACAAGCACGACTTGCTCACCCTTGCGTCCGTCCGGGATGGCGATGGCCGCATGGGCATGGTCCGGCCACAGGGCAGAGGCGCAGTTCTCGACCACGGCCAGCGATACAATCTCGCCGCCGATCTTGGCGAAGCGCTTCATACGTCCCTTGATGGCGATGAAGCCTTCCTCATCGATGGCCACGATGTCGCCGGTGTCGTGCCAGCCCTCCGGTAATGGCTGAATGACACCAGGATCGTCGGCGCGGATGTAGCCGAGCATCACGTTCGGGCCTTTGACAAACAGGCGGCCGGCATGCGGAATCCCTTCGACCGGTTCCAGACGCGAGGTCATCCCCTGCATCAGGCGGCCCACCGTGCCCGGCCGGTTGGCGCCGGGCTGGTTGGCGGCAACGACGGGCGAGGCCTCCGTCACACCATAACCTTCGAGCAGCTCGATCGAATACTTCTTGCGGAACAGCGCGCGGGTTTCATCGCGCAGGCGCTCCGCGCCGCAGACCGCCAGGCGCAACGAATTGAGGTCGCCCTGTTCGCCGGCGCGGGCGTATTGCGAAATGAAGGTGTCGGTCGACAAGAGGATGGTCGAGCCGGAGGCGCGGATGCGCCGCACGATCTCGTGCGGCTGCAGCGGCGTGGGATGAAACACGGCCTTGATGCCGAGGAACAGCGGCATCAATGCGCCAACCGTCAGGCCGAAACAGTGGAAGGTCGGCAGCGGGTTGAACAGCACGTCTGTGGGATAGATGGCAATGTGCGACCGCACCTGCTCGACATTGGACAACAGATTAAGGTGCGACAGGGCGACGCCCTTGGGCTCACCCTCCGTGCCCGACGTGAACAGGATGACCGCCGGTGTTTCGTGCGCCGGAGCGCGCGTGACAATCCACGGCAGGAACTGGCCGACCGCGGCAGCGATCTTGTCGCGCAGAGAAAGGTTCTCGCGAACATCTTCGAGATGAACGATGTCGGCGACGGTCTTCAGCTCGTCGATCAGGTGATCGAGCTTGGCGAGGTCGATGAACCGCTTGGCCGTCACCACGCGCCGGATCTTTGCGGTGGCAATCGCCGATTTGAGGCCGGCGGATCCGCTGGTGAAGTTAAGCATGGCCGGCACGCGGCCGTAGGCCGAGATGGCAAAGAAGGCGATGACGGCACCGGCACCGGTCGGCAGCATCACAGCGACGGACTCGCCGGCGCGCGTGCCTTTCTTCAGGGCATGGCCCAACGCCAGCGAGGCGCGGACGATCTCGTCATAGGTGAGGACGCGCTCGTCGCCGTCCACGATGGCGGGCTTGCGGCCGCCGAACTCGTCGCGCGCGTCGACCAGTGCCCGGAAGACCGGCTTCTCGGCCCGGAGCATATCAAACGGCACAATCTCTTCGCCGGAGGCCGCGGCGATGGTGGCAAGGGTCAAGGCGTCTGCTCCCAGCGGGCCGGCCGCCTGCCGGCTCTTGGTGAAACCTAGCCCAAGCCGCCCGGCTGGCAAACACCGCGGGCGGGCAAAGGTCCTTGTCGGCGCTACCCGATCCGGCTGGACATGCCGCCATCGACGGGCAGCAGTATGCCGGTGATGAATTGTGCCTCGTCAGAAGCAAGAAACAGTGCGGCATAGGCGCTATCCCATGCCGTTCCCATCTTGCCACGGAACGGTACGCGGGCATTGCGTGCGTTGCGCACGGATTGCTCATCCTGGCCGGTGGCCTCCGCGATACCCGCGATCGCCATTGGAGTATCCATTAGTCCCGGCAGGATGGCGTTGCAGCGGACGCCGTGGCGCGCATTGCTTTGCGCCACGCTGGTGGTGAGCCGGTTCACCCCCGCCTTGGAAATCTCGTAGGCCAATTGGTTGCCGCCCGCGATCGAGGCAAGCGACGAGATATTGACAATCGCGCCCGCCTGCTGCGCGCGCATCACTGGCAATGCGGTGCGGATGGTGAGCCACATGCCTTTGAGATTCACATTCATAATACGGTCGAACGCAGGTTCTTCGAGGATGTGTGCAGGCGCATCGCCGCCACCGCCAATCCCCACATTGTTGACGAGAATATCGATGCGGCCGAAGCGGCTGGTGGCCGCTTCCATAATGCGCGCCGCTTCAGCGGATGTCGCGATATCGGCCTGAAACGCGGTAGCACGGCCGCCTTCGCCTGCAATCATTTCAGCTGTTTCTTCAGCGCGCGAGAAATCGCGATCGACGCACAGGACGTCAGCGCCTTCGCGCGCAAACAGCAGTGCGATGGCCCGTCCATTGCCGATGGTGGAACCCGGCGTCTGGCCCGCACCGACAACGATCGCCGCTTTGCCCTTCAGACGCACCGGCTCAGCCCTTCAAATCGGGATCGACGGTTTCGCCATCTTCGAGTTGCACGCCGAAACTATTCAGCATCATCGACACCTGTGTGTATTGGCCAACTGTGAACACCAAATCCATCCGTTGGGCTTCGGTGAAATGCGCCGAGAGCGCCTCCCATGTTGCATTACGTACGAACTGATCGGCGTGCAGTTCGTCGCAAGCGCGCAGCAGAGCCGCATCTGCTTCGCTCCAATCAGCCGCCGCACCGCGCTTTATGCGAGTGATTTCGTCGTCGGAGAGTCCCTCGCGCCTGCCGATCTTCGCATGCTGGGCCCATTCGTAGCCGGATTTGCACAGGAAGCCGGTGCGCAGGATGACGATCTCTCGCTCGCGTGGGTTGAGCGAATTGCGCCTCGAAAGGATATAGCCGCCCCAGCGATGGAATGCCTCGAACGCTTTGGGCATGCGCACCAGGGTCCGGAAAATGTTGAGCACGTGCCCGCCGAACGGCGCCAGCAGCGTCCTTTGATCGTCGCTAAATTCCCCATCCTTCAGCGGCAGAATGCGCGGGCTGCTCAATCGCATGGCGACGTTCCCTCAAATGGAGTAATGGCCCGAGTATAGGTTGCGCCCGCCCTTGGACCTATATATCTGGGCCATGGCCATCGTCATCGACCGCACTGCCGCACCGCGCCACCCCGAGAAGGCCCACCGGCCGGATACGCCGGTGCTGCGCAAGCCGGAGTGGATCCGGGTGAAGGCCCCGGTCAGCCGCGAATATGCCGAGACCAAGGCCATCGTCCGCGAGCACGGGCTGCACACGGTGTGCGAGGAGGCCGGCTGCCCCAACATCGGCGAATGCTGGACCCATCGCCACGCCACCATGATGATCATGGGCGACACCTGCACGCGCGCCTGCGCCTTCTGCAATGTGAAGACCGGGCTGCCCGCGCCGCTTGATCCGGGCGAGCCGATGAATGTCGCGCGTGCGGTGGCGAAGCTTGGGCTGAAGCACGTTGTCATCACCAGCGTGGACCGCGACGATCTGCCGGACGGCGGTGCCGAGCATTTCGCGCAAGTCATTCGTGCGATCCGCGAGGTTTCCCCGGGCACTACAGTGGAAGTGCTGACGCCGGACTTCCTGCGCAAGGATGGCGCGCTCGATGTTGTGATGGACGCGCGGCCGGATGTGTTCAACCACAATCTGGAAACGGTGCCGCGTCTTTATCTGACAGTCCGGCCGGGTGCGCGCTACTTCGCTTCGCTGCAATTGCTGGCGCGGGCGAAGGAGATAGTGCCCACGGGCTTCACCAAATCCGGATTGATGGTCGGACTGGGTGAAAGCCGCGAAGAGATCATGCAGGTGATGGACGATCTGCGCGCGGCGAATGTCGACTTCCTCACCATCGGCCAGTATCTCCAGCCGACGAAGAAGCACGCCGCGCTGATGCGCTTCTGGACGCCGGAGGAATTCAAGGGGCTGGAGTCCATCGCGCGCGCCAAGGGCTTCCGGATGGTGTCGGCGTCGCCGCTGACGCGCTCGTCCTACCACGCCGACGCCGATTTCGCGCAGATGCAGATCAACCGCGCCGCGAGCCTGCCGACCGGCTAGCCGCTTTGTGCTCTTCGTGTCCTTTGTGGTGAATCTCACCACGAAGACACCAAGGACACCAAGAGGAACATTCGTGTGCCTTCTTTAAGGCGCTGCACTGGGGGACCATATCTGCGGCAGTGATCATTGGAGGACCTCATGTCCCTGGCAGCAGAGAAACCCGTCTCCGCGAAAACCCGCACCATCGTGTGGAAGACGAAAGGCATGCCGACGCAGGATGGCGCCGGCGTGAAGCTGACGCGCCTGATCGGAACGCCGCAATTGCAGGACATCGATCCGTTCCTGATGCTGGACACGTTCCGCTCCGACAATCCGAAGGATTACATCGCCGGATTTCCGGAACATCCGCATCGCGGTTTCGAGACGCTCAGCTACATGATCAAGGGCAGCATCGCGCATGCCGACAATCATGGCGGCAAGGGGCTGGTGACCGACGGTGGCGTGCAGTGGATGACGGCCGGTCGCGGCGTCGCGCATTCCGAAATGCCGGCGCAGACGAACGGCCAGCTGTTCGGCTTCCAGCTGTGGATCAATCTGCCGGCGGCTGAGAAGATGCGCGATCCGTGGTACGCCGACATTCCGGCGTCGGCCATTCCGTCGTTCGACGCGGAGGGCGCAACCGTGAAGCTCATTGCCGGATATTGGAAAGGCCACACGGGCCCGGCGCCTGACCGCACGACTAAACCGTTCATCGCCGATGTCACGCTCGCCGCGAACGCAAACATCAACATTCCCGTGCCGGAAGGCCACGCAGGGTTCGTGTACGTCTTCGAAGGCGCGCTCAACGTCGCTGGTCAGGCGATTGCCAACGGCGAGGTCGGTGTGCTGTCCGCCGGTTCCGGGCTGAATGCGGCAGCAGGCGCGCAAGGCGCGCGCTTCCTTATCATCGCTGGCAAGCCGATCCGCGAGCCGATCGCGAAATACGGCCCGTTCGTGATGAACACGACAGACGAAATCCGCCGGGCCATCCAAGATTACCAGAGCGGCAAATTTTAGTCCCCCCATCCGTCTCGCCTTCGCTGCGCTCGGTGAGCCACCTTCCCCCACAAGGGGGAGGGTGAACGCGATGGCTTCTGCTTCCCCCCTTGTGGGGGAAGCTGTCAGCGGACGCGCAAGCGTCCGATGACTGAAGGGAGGCGGAAGCGATTATAGTCATCACATGCCGACGCACACCGAATCGCGCCGCGTGCCCTACGATGCCGACCTGATGTTCGACATCGTGGCGGATGTCGAACGCTATCCGGAATTCCTGCCCTGGGTCGTCTCCCTGCGCGTGCTTTCGCGCGCCATCGATGCCGGCAAGGAGATGGTGATCGCCGAGATGCAGGTCGGTTTCAAGGCGCTGCGCGAGCGCTACACGAGCCGCATCGTGATGGATCGCGCCGCGCGCACGATCGATGTGCGGCAAGTGAAGGGCGTGTTCCGCGAGCTGGAAAACCGCTGGCGCTTCATCCCGGAGACCAGCGGCTGCAAGATCGATTTCTATCTGCGCTTCGAATTCGCCAGCCGCCTGCTGAGCATGGTGGCGGGCAGTGCCATGTCGCTCGCGGTCTCGACGATGACGCATGCGTTCGAAGAGCGCGCACGCAAGCTGGCGAAAAGACAGTAGGAGCAGGTCAGCAATCTATTTCTTTGAATCTGATACTTCGCTCAAAAGCCCTTCGAGTTCTTCAGGCGATAGTGATGCAACGAGGTGCTTCAATCGCTTCTCATATTCCTTTGTTCCGGGAACAATTTGTCGACCGGAGTCTGCCATGAATATTCCGCGAAGCGCTTCGATCGTCGCTGCGTGTGCAGTTCTTTTTGCTTTCTTTCGCTTGGACGCACTCATGTCAGAGCATCTTCTGGAGTAGCAGCAGTGCCACTTCGACTGACTTCAGCCGGATTTCGGTTCGCCCGATATCGCCGAAGCGATGCGCTTCGTGAAGAATGGAGCGGTTCTCTCGCGCCGCTGCGAAGTGCACGAGTCCGACCGGCTTCAGCTTCGTGCCACCGCCGGGTCCCGCAACGCCGGTGATCGAAACCGCGACATGTGCGTTGGAATTGGCCACTGCGCCTTCCGCCATGGCCCGCGCGACGGCTTCTGATACGGCTCCCTGATCGGCAATCATGTCGCCGGGCACACCAAGCATGTCCTGCTTGGCGCGGTTGGAATAGACGACGAAGCCGCGCTCCAGAACATCCGACGATCCGGGAATTTCCGTCAGCACGCCGGCCACCAGTCCGCCGGTGCAGCTTTCGGCGGTGGCGATGCGCAGCTTCTTCTCGCGCGCGTCGGCCAGCACCACCTGCGCAAGCGAAAGGAGAGGCGAGGGGAACATCGCGTCAGATTAGAGCGAGGTGCGCGAGCACGGCAATGATCGCGCCGGCCATCAGGGCCGCGACCACATCATCCGCCATGATTCCCAGGCCGCCATGCAGGCGCTCGGCGCGGTTCACCGGCCAGAGCTTGGTGATGTCGAAGATGCGGAACAGGACGAAGGCGAGGATATAGGCGGGGATTGAAACCGGCGCGAAGGCGCAGGCGATCCATTGGCCGGCCAGCTCGTCAATCACGCATTCCTTCGGATCGGGTTTCTGCGCTTGTCGCGCATAGAGTTCCGATGCCCAGCCGCCGATGGCGAGCGCAAGAATGGAGGCGACCAGCAGGGCCAGCCTGCTCCATTCCCACGCGATCAGCCATGCGAGCGGCAGCGAAACGAGGCTTGCTACCGTGCCGGGCGCGTATGGCGCGTAGCCCACGCCGAACATCGTGGAGATGAGTTGGGCGGCGCGGTTCACGAACGCGGCATTCGGATGTTAGCGACCGCCTGCGCGGCAAGGCCTTCGCGGCGGCCTGTGAAGCCGAGGCCTTCGGTCGTCGTCGCTTTCACGCTCACGCGGGCGAGGTCGACGTCCAGAATGCGGGCGATGGTCTGGCGCATGGTTTCGCGATGCGGGCCGATGCGTGGTGCTTCACAAATCAACGTCACATCGCAATTGACGAGTTCGCCACCGGCCTTGCGCATGAGCTCCGCCGCGTGCGCGAGGAATTTGTGCGATGGGGCGTCGCGCCAGCGTTCGTCGCTGGGCGGAAAATGCTGGCCGATGTCGCCGGCGCCGATCGCGCCGAAGATGGCATCGCACAACGCGTGCAATCCCGCATCGGCGTCGGAATGGCCTTCGAGGGCGTGATCGTGCGGGATCTTCACGCCGCACAGCCACACATGATCGCCGGGCGCGAAGCGATGCACGTCGAAGCCGGACCCGGTGCGGATTTCCATGGCACTCGCCAGCATGCGCTCCGCCAGGTCGAAGTCGGATGACGTCGTGATCTTCATATTCTGCTCATCGCCGGGTACGGAAACGATCCTCAGACCGGCCATTTCGGCAAGTGCGATATCATCGGTCACCTCTGTGTCCCAAAACCGCTCGTGCGCCTCGCGGATGGCGGCAAACGAAAATCCCTGCGGGGTCTGTGCGCGGTAGAGTTCGTCGCGCGAAACGGATCGCAGCACGCCAGACTCATCGCGATGCTTCAGCGAGTCGGAGACCGGAAGCAGCGGCAGCGCCGCTTGCGCTCCGCCCTTCAGTGCATCGATGACAGACTGGATCGTGGCGCTCGACACGAACGGCCGTGCCGCATCGTGCACGAGAACGCCTTGGGGTCTTTTCGCAGCCAATGCAGCAAGCCCATTGCGAACGGACTCTTGCCGTGTTGCTCCGCCCAGAACCGGCGGGGGCAGATCCAATCCTCGCGTCGCGGCCTGGTATTCCTTGTCCTGGGCCGCTCCGATCACGGTCTGAACGCACCCGATTTCCGGGCAGAAGAGGAACGCCTGGATCGTCCGCCGCAGCATCGGGACCTCGCCCAGGTGGCGGTACTGCTTGGGCGTTCCGCCCATCCGCGAGCCGCTGCCGGCGGCGACGATCAGGGCTGCAAAACCTGGCATGACGTCCTTTTCAGCAGGGTGGCTGCGGCCATACGGCAATTTCGGCGCGGGCGCAAAGTGGCGGATCGCGGGGGTTTTGTCGCTTCATCAAGAGTATCTTTTGCAGCGCGATATTCTTGCTGCACTATATACTTGCAACCACAACTACCATATGTTGTGGTGTCCATGACAGGCCGACGCAAGTGAATGGTGCAGGTTCCTCTAACCACGAGAAAGGACGTGGAGGTTGGAACCTCACAGCAAGAACGAATACGCGGTCCGATATTTCAAGGACGGCCGGGAGGTCCGGCTGATCGCGATTGAGAGAACGAGGTTGTACCTCCGCGACCCCGTTACGAGACGCAAATGGTGGCAGGCCGCCCCGCTTGGCGTGACGTGGGAGGTCTGTCCAGAAGACCCGGCTTGTAGGGGTTATTCAAAAGAGATGGCGTTGGAGATCGCCCGCAATCTGTCCGGTTTGGAGCAGACTCGCTAGCCTATTTCACGCGGATTGGGAGCGCGCGAAGGGCGAGGATGTTTGACGACGTTCCTCCGTTGCTTACGGCATTTGTTGAGGCTCTTCTTGACCCGATGCGCGGGGATTTTCGCTATGCGCAGGCTGCTGCAATTGTCACGGCCTTCTATTTGAAAGAGCCGGTAGAGAGGCGATTGCACGGCCAGAAATTCTTTCGGCTAGAAACAACTCCAAGTGGACAAATCAGCCCGCACCATTTTGCAAAGGTAATGGCTGTTGGAGAAACGCTCTTCCTTCTCCGAAACTGCAAAGGATTCGAAACTCTGTGTCGCAAGCTGGAGACCCGCGACCTTGAAGCAGAATACTTTGCCTTACTTACTGCCAGGCAATTTGTGAATGCCGGTTTTGAAGTCAGCGCGAGGGATGAAACGGGCATCAAAGAAATGGACTTTGACTTTGACGCGACCCGCAATGGTGAGACGCTCAATATCGAAGCTACACGGATTGGAAACGAAGAGTTTTCCAGCAAGGTTGTATTAAACAGGCTGAAGAAAAAGCGCGCCCAAATTCCACGAGGAATTCCTGCGGTTCTATTCTGCGAACACTCGCCGAAGTGGTTTGATCGAATGCCGCATGTCGAGACCGTTCTTAGGGATGTGACGCAACGGTTCTTTCGCACTACAACGCGGATCAACGCAGTGGTTTACATGGTGCAATCCTATATTGGCTATTCTGAGGGGTATGGCGCGTTGAATACCGCAAGCCTCACGTTTCTCAATGAAAACGCCACGTATCAATTTTCCGATTGGCGATTTTTGATTGAGGGGCGTTATCATAGTACTGTGGTGCCGTCGCCTGATTTGACTGCATTCGCCCGGAGCGGCGAGTTCTATAAGTGGGTGGATCACATCACTGAAAGGCTGAAAAATGGCGCAAGAAAAGCGTAGTGATAAGTTCAGCGCGGAAGAAACAGAAGCGCGCTTTGCGGCGATCTTAAAAGGTGCGATGCATAGACCGACACAACTGAAAGACATACCGCACAAACGAAAACGGAAGCCAGCTAAGGCTTCCGCTTCGCGCGCATCTCGCGCCAAAGGATGAATCTCAGCGCTTGAAACTTAAAGTCAGGCCGCGCGACGTTTTTTGTAAGTCAGCCGCTTGCCGACTGCTCCTGCAATCGCTTCAGTGGTCCGCATTTCATCGGTATAACCGAGCGAGGCGCGCCGATTATAGCGGAAGTCAAATTCCGCGACGTAACGGTGCAGATGCTTTTCATCGCAGTGCTGGTACACACCACGCATACCGCGCTTGAATACGCTAAAGAAGCCTTCCGCCGTGTTCACATGGACGTTGCCACGGGCGTATTCCTTGCGTGCGTGAATGACGCTCTCATGGCTGTTGAAAAACTGATCCATGTCGCGATAGAGCGCGCTTTCATCCGTGTAAAGATTGGATTCGTGCGCGATGTTGTCCCGCACGATCTTCGTCACGGTAGGCTTGTCCGCACGAGGAACATGGAACGAGCGGACCTTACCGCCACGCTCCACAAGGCTGACAATCGCGCACTTGTTCACCGCGCCACTGATCTTGCGAAGCGGCTTTCCCGTCCGCGTGCTGGTCTTGCGCGGGTTCGTGACCTTGCCCCAGTAGGTTTCATCAACCTCAACCGCCTGACCCTTGCCACCGAGCGGCGGAAGCAAGCCGCCCTCGCGCATCGCTTCACGAATGCGGTGTTCCATGAACCATGCCGACTTGTAGGTGATGCCAAGCGTACGATGCAGTTGGTGCGCGCTGATTCCCTTCTTGCTCGAAGCGGCAAGGTGGAAGCCCATAAGCCACTTGTGCAGCGGAATATGGCTGGACTCCATGACCATGCCGGTGGTCACGGTGTAGTCCTTCCGGCATTCAGGATTGCCGCAGCGATAGCGGCCCGGGCGCTTCGTGGTGTACCGGCGGGCGGTCTCTCCGCAGTGGCCGCAAACCGGGCCATCCGGCCAGCGGATGCCCTCTACCAGCACGCGAGCGGCCTCCGGGTCGCTGAAATGGGGTGCTTCGAAAATGCCCTTAGTCATGGGGGTCTAACTCCTTACCCCATGAAATCTAGGGATTGTGCCTTGTGGTGTCAAGTATATATTGGGGTATTCTTGCAACATCGTGTGGCTCCGCTACACTCCGCCTGTATTAACAAATCGACACCGACACTTAGCGAGCGGCATGGCCACGACCGAAACAGTTGCGAGTGCCCGCTCCGCCGCGCGTTGGCGCGGGGTCAGGGCGATCTCCCGGCCATCCCTTTTGGCCCTGGTTGTGGGTTGCCTGTCGCTGATTTCGGCGGTCGCGACCTATGCCCTGGTCACGGGCGCGATCGCCTACCGCCTCTCGTCCCAGGAACAGGTCGGGCTGATCGTCATCAATCTGATCCTGTTGGTGAGCCTTGCCGGACTTATCGTCTGGCGTCTCGTGCGCCTGTCGCGGGAGCGCCGGGCCGGACGGGCCGGCGCCCGGCTGCACGTCCGCCTGGTCGGCATCTTCAGTGTGATCGCCGTCGTGCCCGTCATCTTTGTCGCCGTTTTCGGGGTTGTCACTCTGAATCTCGGCATCGAGCAATGGTTCGCGCCACGCGTGAAAACTGCGATCAACAATTCGATCAAGGTCACCCAACTCTACGAGCAGGATTACGAACGCGTGATGAGAGCCGACGCGTTCGCCATCGCGCAGGGCATCCAGACCGATCCGCAGCTCTTTGACGAAAACAAGCGCGTCAACGTCGATGAACTCTTCATCAAGCTCGGCACGCTGACGCAGGCGCGCGGGCTGCAGGCCGCGTTCATCTATGACTCGCACGGCCGCCTGCTCGGCAGCAGCAAGCAACGCCAGATGCCGGATACGAAGCCACCAAGTGCGGCAAGCATCGCGCAGGCGTCTGATGGACACACGGCCGTGTTCGACGGAAACTCGAATCTCGGCGTCGTGCGAACCCTGGTGCGATTGGCGGCGCTGAATGACGCGTACCTGTTGATCGTTCGCAAGGTCGACCCGACGGTGTTCGGCTATTTCCAGCGGGCGTCGCAGACGTCCGAGGAATACAAGAAGATGGATGGCCAGCGTGCGAAGGTGATGTTTACCTTCGCCGTATTGTACGGCATCGGGTCCGTCCTGATCCTGCTTGTCGCGGTGTGGCTTGGATTGGCGGCGGCGAACTGGCTGGTGCGGCCGATCTCGCAGCTCGTCGGCGCAGCCGAACGCGTGTCCGAAGGCGATCTCACCGCGCAGGTGGCCGTCGATCCCAGGGGAACGGAAATCTCGATTCTGGGTCGTGCGTTTAACCGCATGACGTCGCAGCTTCATGCCCAGCGCAAGGAACTGGTGGATGCCAGTCACCAGATCGATCTGCGACGGCGCTTCACCGAGGCCGTGCTTGCCGGCGTCAGCGCCGGCGTGATCGGCCTCGATGCGAACGGCCGCATCACCATCGTCAATCGTGCCGCCGCCAGACTGCTCAACGCGACGCCGGAAGAGGTCGAGGGCGAGCACTTCACGGAGGCCGTGCCCGAGCTGGCCGGTCTTATCCGCAAGGCGATGCAGGAGCCGGTCAGCCGCTCGATGGGCGAGGCGACCGTCAAGCGCGCCGGAACCACGCGCATGCTGAGCGTGCAGGTGAGCGGCGATGCCGCGGACGGCGAAGCCGGCTACATCGTCACGTTCGACGACGTGACCGATCTGGTGTCGGCGCAGCGCACCGCCGCGTGGGCGGAAGTCGCCCGTCGCATCGCGCACGAGATCAAGAATCCGCTGACGCCGATCCAGCTTTCCGCCGAGCGGCTCAAGCGGAAATACGAAAAGGAAATCGAAACCGACCCCGAAGTCTTCCAGCAATGCACGGACACGATCATCCGCCAGGTGGGCGACATCGGCCGCATGGTGGACGAGTTCTCGTCCTTCGCACGCATGCCGCAGCCGCAGATGAAGCGCGAGATCGCTCAGGAGTTGCTGCAGCAGGCCGTGTTCCTGCAACGCGTCGGCAATCCCGGAATCGCGTTCGTGACGCAGGTGCCGGAGGCGCCGGTTTACGTGGAATGTGACGGGCGCCTGATCAGCCAGGCGCTGACGAATGTGATCAAGAACGCGACCGAATCCATCGGTGCCCGCATCGCGGCCGGTGACGAAACGCAAGGCAAGATCAGCGTCGCGATTGACGTCGGCGATGAGCGCCTGAGCTTCCGTGTTAGCGACAACGGCATCGGATTGCCGCACGAGCAGCGTCATCGGCTGACCGAACCGTACGTCACGACGCGCGCAAAGGGGACCGGACTCGGGCTTGCCATCGTGCGCAAGATTCTGGAAGACCATGGCGGGGAGATCGCATTGTCGGATCTGGGGGATGGGGAACACGGCGCGGAGGTGCGGCTGACCATGCCGCTGCGCCGCAAATCACCGCGTGAAACAACAAGAAACGGAGTAGGGGATGAGCAAGCACGCATCGCTGATCGCGCCTGACGTTCTGATCGTCGATGACGAACAGGACATCCGCGAGCTCATCGCGGGCATCCTGAAGGACGAAGGTTACGAGGCCCGAATCGCCGCCGATGCCGACGGCACGCTGAACGCCGTGCGCGCGCGGCGGCCGCAGCTTGTCGTGCTCGATATCTGGCTGCAAGGCAGCAAGATGGACGGCATCCAGGTGCTCGACGTGCTGAAGCGCGATCATCCCGAGATGCCCGTGGTGATGATCAGCGGCCATGGCACGATCGAAACCGCGGTCGCGTCGATCCGGAAAGGCGCCTACGATTTCATCGAGAAGCCGTTCAAGGCGGACCGGCTGATCCATGTCGTCACCCGCGCGCTGGAAGCGGCGCGCCTGAAGCGCGAGGTTCAGGAGCTGAAGCTGCGGGCCGGCGACGATTCCGAGCTGGTCGGGCAGTCGAGCGCGGTGTCGCAGCTGCGCCAGCTGATCGACAAGATCGCGCCGACCAACAGCCGCGTTCTTATCACGGGTCCGGCCGGCTGCGGCAAGGAAGTGGCGGCACGGCTCATTCACGCGCGTTCGCGCCGCGCCGGGAATGCCTTCGTGGCCGTCAATTGCGCCACCATGGAGCCGGATCGCATCGAGGTCGAACTGTTCGGCGAGGAGACCGGCGACGGCGCGCAGAAGATCGGGCTTCTCGAACTTGCGCACAACGGCACGCTGTTTCTCGACGAAGTTGCCGACATGCCGCTCGAGACGCAGGGCAAGATCCTGCGCGTTCTCGTAGATCAGACGTTCCTGCGCGTCGGCGGGTCGACGCGCGTGCAGGTCGACGCGCGCGTGATTTCCTCGACCACGGCGGACCTGCGCGCCGAGATCGAGGCGGGCCGGTTCCGGGAGGATCTGTATCACCGCTTGAACGTCGTTCCCGTGCGCGTGCCGGCGCTGGCCGAACGGCGCGACGACATCCCGATGCTCATCAGCCATTTCATGAAGCGGCTGTCGGCCAGCTCCGGCCTTCCGCCGCGCGGCGTCCGCGAGGATGCGATGGCGGTTCTGCAGGCCCACAACTGGCCGGGCAATGTCCGCCAGCTGCGCAACATGGTCGAGCGGCTCCTGATCCTGACCACCGACGAAGCCATCGCGGCGGAGCATCTTCCGGCCGACCTGGGCGCCGAGGCGCCATGGAACAATGGCGGCCGCGAGCTGATCATCTCGCTGCCATTGCGCGAGGCGCGCGAGATCTTCGAGCGCGACTATCTGCTGGCGCAGATCAACCGTTTCGGCGGCAACATCTCCCGCACGGCGACGTTCATCGGCATGGAACGATCGGCGCTTCATCGCAAGCTCAAATCGCTGGGCGTCAACACCAACGGCAAAGAGCCGCAGCAGTACAACGCATGACAGCGCATCAGACGCACGGCTGGCCGCAAGCCAATCCGGTCGGCCGCACGGCTTACGTGAACGGGCGATACGTGCCGCATGCCCAAGCCGGCGTGCACATCGAGGATCGCGGATTGCAATTCGGCGACGCGATCTACGAAGTGGTCGGTGTTGCGAGCGGACATTTTCTCGATGAGGAAGAGCATCTCGACCGCCTCGAACGCTCCGTGCGCGAAATCGGCATGGCGATGCCGATGGATCGCAACGCACTCAAGCTCGTGGTGCGCGAGATGGCGCGGCGCAATGGCGTGCGCGACGGGCTCATCTATCTTCAGGTGACGCGCGGCGCAGTGCGCCGCGATCATGCCGTGCCGCGCAATGCGCTGCGCCCGACCTTGATCGTCACGGCGCGCAGGCTCGATCCGCTCGGGATCAAGGATCGGCAGGCGAACGGTGTCGGCGTCCACACACGGCCCGATGAACGGTGGGCGCGGCGCGACGTCAAATCCACGAATCTGCTGCCCAACATCCTGGCCAAGACGGCTGCGCGCGACGCCGGCGCGTACGAGGCGTGGCTCGTCGATGATGAAGGATATGTCACGGAGGGCGCCTCCACCTCGGCATGGATTGTCGATGCCGACGGAAAGATCGTCACCCGGGATTTGAGCAACGCCATTCTGCCGGGCGTGACGCGGCGGGTGATCCTGGAGGCTGCGGCCCAAGGCCAGCTCGCCATCGCGGAGCGGAAATTCACGCTGAAAGAAGCACTTGCTGCCCGCGAAGCCTTCATGACGGCGGCCACGCTCGGGGCCACGCCCATCGTTGCGATCGATGGCAGGCCGGTGGGCGACGGCAAGCCCGGGCCGGTAACCCGCCGCGTACAGGAGCTCTACCGCCTTGCGGCGGAAGCGCGCGGGGCCGCGGGGCGCCCATAAAGGTTTCGCATTTGCAGCAAATCATTTTAATCTTGCCGGATGCTTCGCAAAGGGGCGGGCAAAAGCACAGGCGAGCTCGAAAATGAGCGAAAAACAACAAAATCTGCAGGATACATTTCTGAATGCCGTGCGTAAGAGCAAATCGGCGGTGACGATCTTTCTCGTCAACGGCGTGAAGCTTCAGGGAAACATCACTTGGTTCGACAATTTCTGCGTTCTTCTTCGTCGCGACGGCCAGGCGCAACTGGTCTACAAGCACGCGATCTCGACGGTGATGCCGCTCGGTCCCATTCCGCTGCAGGAACAGGAAACCGCGCCGCCGGCGATGGAACCCGCCTGAAGAAATCATCTGCCGCCAGCGATGGCGCGCAGTCGCGCAACGCCTTTGTCGTGCATATCGAACCGAAAGCGCGCGATCGCGAGCGCTTGCGCGATGCCGAAGAGCGGCTGGCCGAAGCGGTCGGTCTCACGCGCGCCATCGGACTTGATGTGATCGGCGAAGAGATTGCGCCGCTGGCGCGACCCACGCCTGCGACGCTGCTCGGCTCCGGCAAGGTGGAAGAGATCGCCACGGCGGCGCGTGGACTTGAGCCGGAAGTGATCGTCGTCAACGCGCAGCTGTCGCCGGTGCAGCAGCGCAATCTGGAACGTGCGTGGAAATCGAAGGTGCTGGACCGCACGGCGCTGATTCTGGAAATCTTCGGCGAGCGGGCGCGCACGCGGGAAGGCCGGCTGCAGGTGGAACTGGCGCATCTCACCTACCAGCGCTCGCGCCTGGTCCGCAGCTGGACTCACCTTGAGCGGCAGCGCGGCGGTTTCGGCTTCCTGGGCGGTCCCGGCGAAACGCAGATCGAATCCGACCGCCGCCTGATCGGCGAGCGCATTTCGAAAATCCGGCGCGAGCTCGAGGAAGTGAAGCGCACGCGGGGCTTGCATCGCGCGGCGCGCAAGCGCGTGCCGTATCCCATCGTGGCGCTGGTCGGCTACACCAACGCCGGCAAGTCCACGCTGTTCAACACGCTGACGAAAGCCGACGTGCAGGCCGAAGATTTGCTGTTCGCCACGCTCGATCCCACCATGCGCGGGCTGAAACTGCCGGACGCCCGCAAGGTGATCCTGTCCGACACGGTCGGATTCATCGCCGATCTGCCGCACGAGCTGGTCGCTGCGTTTCGCGCGACGCTCGAGGAAGTGCTGGAGGCCGACATTATCCTCCACATTCGCGACGCCGCGCATGACGAGAGCGAGGCGCAGAAGGCCGACGTGCTGAAGGTGCTGGCCGAACTTGGCGTCGAGGCGAAAGCCGAACGCCCGCTGATCGAGGTGCTGAACAAGATCGATCTGCTGGACGCCGACGACCGGAACGCCTTGCTGGCGCGCGGCAGGCGCGGCGGCGTGGTGGCGATCTCGGCCCTTGCCGGCGACGGGTTCGACGAGCTGCTGGCGCGCGTGGGCCACGCGCTTTCCATGGGCGAAACGGTCTATCGGCTGAAGCTCGATCCCGCCGACGGCGCGGGCCTTGCCTGGGCTTACAAGCACGGCCGCGTGACGGCGCGCCGCGATCGTGCCGACGGCTTGTGGCTCACGGTCGCCGTCGATCCCGCCAACTCCGAGCGCTTTGTCGCGCACTATGGCGAGCGCGTCTCGCCCGATCACTCGCTGCGCCGCGCGTCGTGAGTTGCGCCGCGTGCGTACGTAGCAGCGCGTGGGCGTGACGACTTCGTAGACGACGCGCTGCGGGATCGGCGGGAGGATGGCGCGCAGCAGCGCCATCTGCGCCTTGTGAAGTCGCGTATACGCAGCGAGCTAGCGCCGGAACGCGTGCAATTCGGCTGTGTAACAACCAGCCTTCTGCGCATTCCGATTGCCCCTCGGCGCCCCGCCCTTGGATTTGGTGCGAAGCCGCGCATTCTCTTTCCTCCCCCGCTTGCGGGGGAGGAAAGACGACGGTGCAAACTGCTGAGGGTGTTCGAAAAATCGCCCGAGGTTGTTTTCAAGTTTTTCAAAGGGGGAGGGTCCCTCCCTTGCATCGGGCAAGTCCGGCAACTCGGGCTGGCGCAAGCCGGCGCGGGGCAGGGCCTCAACCAGAATTGCCGGCGCCGCCTCCATCCGGGCCAGTACCTCGGCCGTTCCGGTCAGGGCGCGGCTGAGCCGCAGGAACACGCCGGTCCAGGCCGAGCACAGCCGCGGATCGCGCGCCGATTCGGCCCGCTTCCGGCACTCTTCCATCAATCCCAGCTGCGCCCATCCATGTTGGAGGAGAGCGGACAAAACGGCCTTGTACATGGCCAAAATATGGAACAAAATAGATACGGATTCAAGTCCTCTGCTAGGAGAGAACAGGCGACAAGGTGCGGCGGATTGCAAGATGGCTCAACGTTTCGGCAGCGCTCACACCAAGCTCAAGCTCGACAAGCTGGAGAAATACCTCCGTGCTTACACGACCGCGCTGAAGAACCAGAAGTTCAAGCTTCTGTACTTCGATGCATTCGCCGGAGCGGGAGACATTCAAATTGGAAGCGAAGCGAGTCTTCTTGAAACGGTAGATGACTATACGCCCTTCATTAAGGGATCCGCCGAGAGGGCACTTCGTTTGAAGGAGAGTTTTGACCGATACGTCTTCGTCGATCGTAAGGCCGCCAACATCAAGGCGCTTCAGGCGCTCCGTTCTGAACATCGCGACATTGCGGATCGCATCGACATTCGAAGGGGCGACGCAAACACCGAACTTCTGTCCTTCTGCAAGAATACGGACTGGAGTCGGTCCCGGGCGGTTGTGTTCCTTGATCCCTATGGCAACCAGGTGAAATGGGACACGTTGGTCGCGATTGCCCGAACGGAAGCAATCGATCTCTGGTATTTGTTTCCGGCTGGGCTGGGCGTCTATCGCCAAATCTCCAAAGAAGGCGAGGTCAATCAATCAGCCGAGGCGTCGCTGGACACGATTTTGGGCACAACCGATTGGTGCAATAGCTTTGTCGAGTCACGAATAGAATCGGACTTGTTTGGTTCACGCGCGATGCTTGAGAAGCGAGCGACCGTGGAATCCGTTACAAGGTTCATGGCACAACGAATGAAGGGAATCTTCAAGGGCGGGGTATTGGATGAGTGGTATCCACTCGGCTCGAGAAAGATTCATATGTACTCTTTGATGTTTGCATGGGCCAACCCAAGCGAGAAGGCCAAGCTGGCTGGCAAGCTCGCCTTAGCTGTACTGCGGAGTAAAAGTAGTGGCCGGACTGAGTGACATTGAGTGGACCGATGCGACCTGGAATCCGGTTTCCGGGTGCGAAATCGTCTCGCCTGGTTGCACGCATTGTTATGCGATGCGCATGGCTGCGCGGCTCCAGGCAATGGGCCACCAAGCCTACGAGGGTGTAACCCGCAAGGTGAATGGGAAATCGGTCTGGACCGGAACATTGCACCTCAACGAACAGGCACTGGAAATCCCTCTGCGCTGGCGTGCGCCACGCAAGATTTTCGTCAACTCGATGTCCGATCTCTTTCAGGATGGCATACCGAGCGCGTTCATTGGTCGAATCTGGCAAGTGATGCAGCAGACGCCACAACATGTCTTCCAGATCCTCACCAAACGTCCAGAAAACATGCGGCGCATCGTCGTGGAGAATCGCCTTGCCCTGCTACCGAATGTCTGGCTCGGTACCTCGGTCGAATCTCGGAAGTACATCGGTCGGATCGGCGAACTTCGGCACGTTCCGGCGCAGGTTCGATTCATTTCGTATGAGCCCTTGCTTGGCTCGGTCGGTCCCGTCGATATGACTGGCATCCACTGGGCGATAGTGGGTGGCGAATCTGGTCCGCGTGCTCGTTCAATGAAGAAAGCTTGGGTCGACGAAATTCGCCTGCAATGTAGGCAGCAACGCATCGCATTTTTCTTCAAGCAATGGGGTGGTACGAATAAGAAGGCTTCTGGCCGCAAATATCTCGGCCGCACTTGGGACAATTACCCGGAATTGCGGGTGGCCGATTAGCGGTAAGACGACATTGCTTTAATTGGATTTCGCACCTGCGTGGTCTCTCGACTTCTTTGCCGCTTCCTCCATTTCGTCTAATCTTCGTCAGGCCGCGGGGGTGCGGCGTTTGAAGAGCGGGGGGACATCCATGAGAATCACATTGGCCATCGCGGCCGCCGCGCTGCTTGCCACCACCGGCGCGGCTGTCGCCGCCAAGACACGCATCCAGTTCAATGCCGTGGCGCCGAGCACGTGCAGTCCGATCATCGATTTCACCGTCTCGAAGGGCAGCGTTCTGGCGCGCGAAGAGAAGGGCGACGGCTGCAGCCCCGATTTCTATTACGGCCTCGGCGGGGTTGGGAAGGAGAAGAAAGTCGGCACCGTCGCGTTGGTCGCCGCCGTCAACACCAACGTTCCCAACACGGCGTTCGCCATCATCGTCCAGTATCCCTTCGTGACCGGCGGGCAGTTCGGCGTGGCGGCAACGCAGGACGGAAAGAGCGGCGTGCCTGTCGCGTCCGGTACCTATACGGTCCTGCCGTAGCGCACGCATAATGCCGCGGCTTCAGCGAAAAGGATTTGGCACGCCGGACGAGGTCCGGCGTTTCACGAACGGATTGATCGAGGTCATTCATCTCGACGAGACCGCTGTCTGCCGCTTCGCGTTCCAGCCCGGCTGGGAATGGGCCAAGGATGTCGGTCCGGTCACGCACACGAAATCCTGCCAGCATCGCCATGTCGGCTACACCATTGCCGGCCGCCTCAACGTCCGCATGGATGACGGAACGACGCTCAGCATCGGGCCGGGCGAGGCCTACGAGATTCCGCCCGGCCACAATGCCTGGGTGGAAGGCGATGTGGCATGGGAGTCTGTCGAGTTCACCAGCGGCCACAGCTTCGGCAAGTCGGCGGAGGAACTGGGAGAGCGCGTGCTGGCCACGATCCTGTTCTCCGACATCTGCGGCTCGACGGCGATGCTCGAGCGTGTTGGCGATGCGGAATGGTCGCGAACCTTGCGTGCACACAATGAGCGCATCCGTTCCGTGATCGACCGCTTCCGCGGCCGCGAGATCGGCACGCAGGGCGACGGATTCCTCGCGCTGTTCGATGGCGCGGCGCGCGCCACCATGGCGGCCGCTGCCATGGATCCGGCCATCGCCGATCTCGGCATTCGGGTGCGCACCGGCATGCACACGGGCGAGGTGATCATCGAAGGCGGGCAGGCGCGCGGACTTGCCGTGCACGGCGCGGCGCGCGTGGCAGCGCTGGGCGGACCGGGCGACGTGCTGGTGTCGGGAACGACGCTCGATCTTCTGGACGGCGCCGGCCTCAAATTCGAGTTCCGCGGCAATCATGAACTGAAAGGTCTGAGCGGCGCACGGCCGGTGTACGGCCTGGTGCGCTAGGCCGTACCGCTTTGACCTTTGGCGCAAAGCTCTCGAATATATGCCAGGCAGGAGGGCTGAACATGACACCGCGTGTGGTCGTTGCAATTGCCGCGTTGATGGTTGCGGCCTCGACCGCGCAGGCCGGGCCGAAAGAAGATGCGATCGACGCACTGATGAAGTGCGCCGACATCGCCGACAAGGCCGCCCGATCGGACTGTTTCGACGCGGCCATTCCGCAGCTGCGCGCCGCGGCGCAACCGCCAATGCCGGTCGCGACCATAGCGCCGCCGGCATCCGCCACAGCTCCAGCGACGCAAGCCGAAGCGTCCGCGCCAGCATCTGCCACGCCGGTCGTTGCCGCTGCGCCGCCGGCGGCGGAACAACCGCAGGAGGATGCGTCGTCCGGCAGCGGGCTGCTCGCCTCGCTCAATCCGTTCGGCGCCGATCAACCCCCGTCGCCGCAGCAGATGGCGTATCAGGGTATGGGGCAGGAGATCCTGCCCGTTGCCATCGGCGTGGCGAAGTTCGGCCCATCGGATGCCGGCGGCTTCGAGATCACGCTCGACAATGGCCAGGTCTGGCGCGAGCGCAACGAGCATTACGACATTCCGCCGTGGCGCAGCGATGAGCGCAACATCGTCTATATCGAACGCGGCATGCTGGGCGGATACAATCTGTACCTTCGGCCGTTTGGCAAGATGTACAAGGTGGTGCGCGTGAAGTGATCGACCGTCGCGTTCTTCTGCTAGCCGCTGCCGCTGCGCCCTTCGCGAGCGTTGGGGCCGGCGCCCACATCATCGACATGTTCATCGATCTCGAGAGCAGGCACGACGGCAGGCTTGGCGTCTCGGTTCTCGACACCGCGTCGGGAGGCAGACTCGAGCATCGCGGCGATGAGCGCTTCCCCATGTGCAGCACGTTCAAGCTGCTGGCCGGCGCCGATCTGCTGCATCGCGTCGACCAGGGCCGCGAACATCTCGACCGTTTCATCAAGTACGGTCCAGCCGATCTGCTCGACTACGCACCGGTGACGCGCGAACATGTGGGCGAGGGCGGCATGACGCTCGGCGCGCTGGTCGCCGCCGCCGTGCAGTGGAGCGACAACACCGCCGCCAACCTCGTGCTGGCGCAGCTGGGCGGACCGGCCGGCGTCACGGCTTACATGCGCACGCTGGGCGACGCGGTCACACGGCTCGACCGCACCGAGCCGTCCGCCAACACCTGTATCCCCGGCGATCCGCGTGACACGACATCGCCCAACGCCATGCGCAAGAACATGCAGACGATCCTGCTTGGCGATGCGCTGTCGCCGGCGTCGCGGGCGAAGATGCTCGACTGGCTCGTCAATTATCGGACGCGCATGCCGCGCATCGCAGCCGGGTTGCCGGCAGGCTGGACGAGCGGTCACAAGATGGGCACCGGCGCCAACGGCACGGCGAACGATCTCGCCATCATCTGGCCGCCGAAGCGGGCGCCCATCCTGGTGGCGGCGTACTACACCAGCTCGAAGGAGCCAGATGCCGAGCGCAACGGCGTGCTGGCCGAGGTCGGCCGCATCGTGGCCGAGGAATTCGCAACTCCTGAGCCGGAAGGATCAGTGCGGCCGTTTTAGCGCGCCGGTCCCCGGTCCCGCATCCACCGCGACATCGAACTGTGAATCCACCAGCACTCCGCCCTGCTTGTAGCATTTGGCGGTGACCGGAAACCAGGTATCGATATTGCAATAGGCGGTGGGCGCAAAGCCCGTCGACTGCACCGCGGTCATCAACACCAGCGACGGAACATTCTGCAAGTCGGCAGGGACATTCACCTGATAGAGACCGCGGCCGAGATTCTGGGCCTGCATCAGGTCGCTGCCGGCGCTGTTGAAATTCCATGGCGCCGACGGGGTGTAGAGCGACGTCTTCTTCGGCTTGTCCGCCCAGGCATAGCCGCCGACGGTGCTGCCACCGTTGATCTGGCTGAACGGCATGTTCACCGTGTAGGCGAAGCTGAAATATTCGTCGGCCGGTGCGCCTGTCTTGTCGAAGCAGCGGATATCGGCCGTGGTCTCACCGAGGCCGCCCGGAGGAGTCCAGCGGTTCGGCCCGACATTGCAACGCGACGGATTGTTTCCAAGCGAATCATAGGCCGTGACCTGCACGTCGCCGCCGGTTCCCGTAAGACCGGGCATGTGCACGACATAAACCCCCGTATCAGTGCGCGTGATTGTATTAAGAGCGCCGGTCGAATTGTAGTTGTAGTCGATGCTCGGGGTGTAACTGCTCGATGTCGGCCCATCGGCCCACAGAAACGCAATGCCGTGCGAGCTGTCGCCGATCGGCGTCTTGCGCGACTGATACAGCACGGTGAATTTGGCGTTGGCCGGATGTCCGTGTCTGTCGACGCACCGGACCCACATCTGCGCGCCGTGATGGTCGCCCTCGGTGTCCCAGCCGGAGGACATGCAGTAGCCGGATGTCCCGATCGCGCTGACCTGTTGGTTGTTGTTCTTTCCGCCATTGTAGAGGCCGCGGAAATTGATCTGATAGTAGCCCGCGCTGATCGGCGTCACGACATTCTTGGCCCCGGCGGAGTTGAAGCTGGTTGCGGCGGCAGGGAAGTAGGCGTGGGTCGCGTTGGGCTTGTTGGCAAGCAGCCAGCCGACCATGTCGATTGACGCAGCGGATGCAGCGCTTGCTGCGCCGCCAGAAACAGCCGCAAGTACAACCGCGGCGACAAATCCGTTCGCACGATCCTTGAACATTCCCGACCCCTTCAGTTCTTGGTGGAGAGGATAGCCTGTTGAGGTGGGGCGCAAAAGCGCGGGTCCCTTCAGCTGTTTAAGGTTGGCTTTCCGCACGCTTCGCCTGCTGCCAGAGCGCCTCCATCTCATCCAGCGTGGCAGCGGCAGGCGATTTGCCCAGGTCGGCAAGCGACTGCTCGATGAATTTGAACCGCCGGACGAATTTCTCGTTGGCGGAGCGCAGGGCAGACTCCGGATCGACCTTCAGGTGGCGGGCAAGGTTCGCCACCACGAACAGCAGGTCGCCCACTTCCTCCGCGATCTTCTCCTGCGGCGCGCCGGCTTCCGATGCCTCGACCACTTCGCGCGCTTCCTCTGCCACCTTATCCAGAACCTTAGGGGCGGAAGCCCAATCGAATCCGACGGTTGCAGCGCGTTTCTGAAGCTTCAGCGCACGCAATAGGGCAGGGAAGGCGCGGGGAACGTCGTCCATCAGCGAGCCTTCGCCGGATGCCGCCTTCGCCGTGCGCTCGCGCGTCTTGTGTTCCTCCCAGGCGGCGGTTTGTGCCTCGGCGGTGTCGATGCCGGTGCGGTCAGCGAACACGTGGGGATGGCGCCGCACCATTTTGTCGACCACGCCGGCGACCACATCGTCGAAATCGAACAGGCCTTGCTCAGACGCCATCTGGGCGTGGAACACGGTCTGGAAGAGCAGGTCGCCCAACTCGTCCTTCAGGGCGGGCCAGTCCTCGTCCTCGATGGCGCCCGCCACTTCGTAGGCTTCCTCGATCGTGTAGGGCGCGATGGTGGCGAAGGTCTGCTCGACATCCCACGGACAGCCGCCGTCGCGCGACCTGAGGCGCCGCATGATGGAGAGGAGGGTTTCGATGTCGGACATGGCGAATAGCGAGTAGCGAATAGCGAATAGGCGCACAAGTTGGCGAATTACTTCCCCCCATGGGGATGTTGCCTTTTATTCCCCGTACGGAACCGGCGGCACGGGGCAGGTCCGCACCGGCGTGGGATCGAGCTGCTGGCCGCGGACCGTGGTGTTGATCCAGCACTCGTCGAACACCGAGCAGTAGCAAAGACGGTAACTCATGCTGCGCTGGCGGGCGATGTCGAGCGCATGCCAGGCGGCGGCATGCTGCGGGCTGAAGGAATATACGATGAACCTGTTGTCCTCGCCCGCGCGGATGACGCTTCCCGCAACCAGGCCGGTGACGAAATCCCATCCCGCGAGCTCGGACACTTTCAGCGCTTCCGCGCCGGTGAAATGCCGGTCGCAGCAGGCCTGCATCAGTGCGGTGGACGATGGCATCGGCTTGCCTTTGTAGAACACCTCGAAGCTGCGCACCTTCGCCGGACCGACGCCCGAATTGGTGACCTTGAAATGCAGCAGGAGCGTCTTTCCGTCCGGCCCGACATTGCCGCTATCCACCATGAGGATGGGCCAGGACGCGGCGGCAACCATCTGCCGGTTCGCCCGCTCGGTGGCGATCGCCACCCACAGCGACGCCACTGAAATGATCACGGCCACCGCCGTGCTCATGTACTCGAGCCATTGCCGGCGTCTGTCTTTCGGGTTGCTCACGAGCTGCAACTTGCTCCTCGGTCGGATACGGTTCTAGGCGCGCATGCGGCGAAGCGGAAGCGAGTGAGCAAGAGGGGCGGGATGCGCGAAACGCCAGGCGGGCCGCTGGATTTCGGCCGGCAATCGGACGTCAGAAATACGTATAAGGTATATTATGGGAAATTTCCCCCGACGTTACACCTCGCATACCCGGCCACAAAATCTAAGTATATCCTGCCTTGATTCGGGGGCCATCTGAATGGCTGGCCCTATGGCATAGTCGGAGGCAAGCCGCCCCCTCTGGGAGATGACCAGTGGGTATGCCTCAGAAATCCGAGCGGTGAAGCCATTGGCATTCGTGCGCGCGTTCCAAGCCTACGTTGACGATTCGGCCAGTGAAATGCGCGACCGGCGGCTGTTTCTCGCGGCCTACGTCAATACGGCTGATCGCTGGATTCGCTTTGCGGACGTTTGGAAAGAAGAGCTCGATCGCGCCCCCTCAATCGAATATCTCAAGATGCGCGAGGCCGCTAACCTAAGCGGTCAGTTCCGTGGTTGGTCGGAACAAGACCGCGATGAAAAGCTTAGGCACCTCTTCCGGATAATCCGGCACTTCAAGCCCGCATCTTTCCACGCTTCGGTGAGCCGTGCTGATTTTGAACGCATCGTCGCACCATACGCGCCATACGGGATGAAGCACCCATATTCGGTGTGCTTCCAGTATCTCATTATCCCGATAGCTAACCAGCAGGCTCAAGTTGGCGGCCCGAAAGTGCCAATCGACTTCATTTTCGATAACCAGGATGGTTTGGGAGAAACTGCGCGACTTATCTATCAGGCCATCAGAAGAACCCAGCCGAATGCTATACAGAAGTTTCTTTCTGTCGATCCTCAATTTCGGGATGACAAGCTTGTCCTGCCCCTTCAAGCCGCAGACGTGCTGGCTTGGCATGTGCGGAGACGATGGGAGGATTTGGGGCCGTCTGCATATTCCCTGCCTCAGTCTTTAGATGCCGCCGGATTCCACGGAGCCGTGGATGTTGATGCGTCGCGACTCCAGCGGATTGCCGACGGATTCAAAAGGGTGCCAGACGTAGCAACGGTTGCGTCAAAATCGCAATGGAAACAGGTGCGCCGCGCAATCGAATATCAAATGGAGACTGACTCGCTTCCATCGGTGCGCTGGACGAAATTCAAGAACACCGTTGCTCATATTCGAATTCGCGCGGGAGTTATCGCGCAATCTATTTCGCGGGCTTGGAGGCGACGCGCTTGAACGCCTTCTCGAAATCCTCTGGCTTCTCTGAAGCGCCAACAACCTTCGCGGTTTCAAGGAACCGCTTGTGCTGCTTGGCGGGCGTGTCCTTCGGTTTGCGCTTAGGCGCTGATTTGCGTGGCATCGGCTTTATCCTCAGTGATGAACGAATATCGCCACAAACGATACAGCAAGCGCGATCACCGATATACAGATGGCTATGGTCGCAAGCCGATTCGAGTTTTCGGCAGCAACAGCTTGTCTCTCCGCTGCAGACACGGCACGTGCATGCGCGGATGAGGTTTCAATTTGTGCTTCCCTGCGTCGCCGTTCGTCCTCATTGTCTTTTTCTGAAAGCCAGTTACGAGCCATCTGTTTTCGTGGTTCGTCCCATAGGACGTCCCTGCCTAGCTCCTCACGAACAGCTTTTGGGCCGAGCTTTTCCAATTTGGCGCGCCACGATTTTTCCAACTCATTCACGGTGTTCTTTCTCCGGTCGTCGTATCCAGTACCTCACGAGTGCTGGATACGATCTAAAATGGCTGGGCTTCTTCGCTACCAGCTGTCCTATAGGTCAGCCGCTTGCCGACTGCTCCAGTCAAGGCAATCTCCGAACGCATGGTGTCATTCACACCAAGGCGCTCACGATGGTTCTGGCGGAAGTCGAATTCGGCCAGATAGCGGTCAAGGTGACGTTCGGGGCTCAGCGCCTCGCCTGGATCCATGCCTGCCCCCTTTATCCAAGGCGATGCTAAGGCATTATCGCTTGTTGTTGAATTGGTTTCCTGTCGTCGGTGCCGGCTACTTCTCGATCTCGAAGGCGTCGCCAGGCTGCGGCACGGTTTCGAAGCGCGGGACGCCGTCCTCGCCGATGTCGTAATAGTCGCCCTTGTCGGCGGTGAAGATGTGGATGGCGAGCCTTGTTCCCGTCGGCTTGTCGAACGCGCCCATGGCAAGCCCGATCCAGTCGCGATGGATGGGATCGAAGAACATCGGGCTGCCGCAGGTCTTGCAGAAGCCGCGCCGCACTTTTTCCGACGAGCGGTACCAGGTGACGTTGTCGCCGCCTTCGATCGTCACGCGTTCGCGCGGGATGTCGGTGCCGGAATAATAATGGCCGGAGGATTTGCGGCAGATGCTGCAATGGCACGCATCCGGCGGCACCAGTTCGCCCTCGACCCTAAATTTCACCGCGCCGCAGAGGCAGGACCCCGTGTGCATCGCCCTATCACCCTTCTGACGCTGCGAGCTTATCATGTCGGAAAAAGAAATCGCACGCGGAGGACGTGGAGTTCGCGGAGGGAAACGATTACTGGCGCGCTGCGCGCGCAAAAAGAGATTGGGCCACGCGCAGTCCCCATCGGAGGAAATGCCAGGGCCTCCGCGTCCTCCGCGTGATCAATCCGGAATCACGATTGTCATGCCATCGAACGCTGGTTCGACGCCATCCGGCAATTCGCGGCGCAGACTCTCGTAATCGAGATCGAGGTGCAAATTGGTGAGCACGGCACGCTTCGGCCGCACGCGCGCGATCCAGTCGAGTGCCGTCGCCACATTGGCGTGCGTGGGATGCGGCGCGTGGCGCAGCGCATCGACGATCCACAGATCGAGATCTTTGAGCGCGTCAAACGAATCCTCCGGCAATCCGTTCACGTCCGCCGAGTAGGCGACGTTGCCGAGCCGGAAGCCGAGCGAATTGATCCGCCCATGCTCCTGCAGGAAGGGAACCACCGCAACGGCGCCCCCTGCCCCGGCAACCTCGAACGGTTTGCCGGCAGCGATCTCATGCGCGATGACGATCGGCGGATATTCGCTGCCTGGCGGCGTGTCGAAGGTGTAGCCGAATTTCTGATGCAGATGATCGAGGCAATAGCGATCGGAATAAACGTCGACGCGGCGGCGCATGCGGTAGGCAACCGCGCGCAGATCGTCGAAGCCGTGCGTCTGGTCGGCGTGGTCGTGCGTGATGAGCACGCCGTCGAGATGAGCGCAGTGCGCATCCAGCAACTGCTCGCGCATGTCGGGCGAGGTGTCGACAAGCACCGATGTGATGCCCTGGCCGTTGCGTTGGCGCACGAGAAGCGAACAGCGCCGCCGCCGGTTCTTCGGGTTGGCGGGATCGCACTGGCCCCAGTCGCCGGCGCCATCCGGCCCGCCGATGCGCGGCACGCCGGTGGAGGAGCCGCAGCCCAGAATGGTGACTTCCATGGTCATTTCAACGGTCGCTTCGCCTGCGTAAACAGGCGGAAGAAATTGTCGGTGGTCGCCTCGGCCAATTCCTCGCGCGGCACGCCTTTCAACTCGGCCAGCATGGCGGCCGTGTTGACGACGAACGCGGGCTCGTTGCGCTTTCCACGGTACGGCATGGGCGCGAGATACGGCGCGTCGGTTTCCACCAGCAGCCGGTCCAGCGGCACGTCTTTGATCACCGCCCGCAATTCATCGGATTTCTTGAACGTGGCGATGCCGGACACGGAGATGCAGAACCCGAGATCGAGCGCTGCGTCGGCCAGCTTCTTCGTTCCGGTGAAACAATGGATGAGCCCGGTGAAGGGTGCTGCGTCCATCTCTTCGCGCAGGATGGCGATGGTGTCGTCCTCGGCGTCGCGGGTGTGCACGATGAGCGGCAGCTTCAGGTCACGCGCCGCTGCGATGTGATGGCGGAAATTCGTCTGCTGTTTGTCGCGCGGGCTGTGCTCGTAATAATAGTCGAGCCCGCTCTCACCGATGCCCACGACTTTCGGAGCCCTCGCGCGCTCGATCAGCGGTGCGGCACTGTCGAGCGGCTCGACTTGCGCCTCATGCGGATGGATGCCGACGGAGCACCACACCTGCTCAAAGCGCTCGGCCACGGCGCGCACGTTCGCGAATTTCGCCAGGGTCGTGCCGATGGTGACGCAGGTGCCGACACCCGCCTCGTTCGCACGCGCCAGCACGGCATCGAGCTCGGGCGCGAATTCGGGGAAATCGAGATGGCAATGGGAATCGACGAGCATGGATCACAAAGCGCCGCGCCGCGCGGCCGAGGAGATTTCACGAGCGGTGGCGAGAATGGTCTGCCGCGGTTCGAGGTTCAATGCGGCCGCCGCCTCGAATTTCAGCTTGATCTTCTCGTAGGCGTCGGTCCAGCGGCGCAGATCGCCGCCACCCTTGCGCGCCCGCGCCGCGACGCGGTCCGCGAGCACTTCGGACAGGAACGTTCCGTATTTCAACAAGCCGTCGCCGATGCGCGCGACGCGATCGCCCAGCGCCAGCAGTGCGGCGTAATCAGGCCGCGCCGACTGATCGATGACGCGTTCGGCCTCGCGCGCGAGTGTCAATCCATCCTCGCTCGATAAGGCGAGAGCGGCGCCCAGCGAACCGCCGGCCAGTTTCGCCAAGGCCGCGCGATCCGCCTCGGAGGATTTCGGCAATTGCTGCGCCAGTTCCGCCAGCAATTCGGTTTCCGGCAATGGCCGCAGCGGCAGGCGCTGGCAGCGCGAGCGGATGGTCGGCAGCAAGCGTCCCGGCGCGTTCGACAGCAGCAGCAGGATGGAGCGCGCCGGCGGTTCCTCCAGCGCCTTGAGCAACGCGTTCGCTGCCGCGTCGTTCATGTCGTCGGCCGTGTCGATGATGGCGACGCGCCAGCCGCCCGCGCCGGCCGTCAGGCCAAAGAACGGCGCCAGCTCGCGGATGGAGTCGACAGACAGCACTTTCATCATCTTGCCGGTGTCGGGATTGAGGCCGCGCTTCAGCACCAGCAATCCGGGATGCGCTTTCGCCGCGATCTGGCGGGCAACGGTATCGTCCCGCGGCACCGACAGATCGGCCGGTCCCCGGTCGGTCGCGCCGTAACGCAGCAGATAGCGCGCGATGCGGTAGGCGAGCGTCGCCTTGCCGATTCCCGGCGGGCCGGTGATCAGCCACGCCTGGGGGGCGCGTCCATTGCGGATGGCGCGCGATGCGTTGGCAAGCGCCGCATCCTGTCCGACGAGGCGGAAGGTTTCGCGCGGATGCGGGAAGCCTTCGACGCGGTCGAATTCCTCGGCCTCTTCCACGGGGCGGGCTTTGCGGGGCGCCATATCAGAGCCCGAATTTCGCGGCGACGGCGCGCCAGATGTTCTGCGAGACCTGTTCAGCCGGTGCGGTCGTGTCGATCAGCAGGCAGCGCTGTGGTTCATCTTTTGCCAGGCGGCGGAAATGCTCGCGCAGCCGCTCGTGAAAGCCGTGGTCGAATTTCTCGAAGCGGTCTTCGCCATGGGTGCGGGCGCCGATGCGCGCCATGGCCACATCGACCGGCACATCGAGAATGAGGGTGAGATCGGGACGGAAATTGGCGACCGCCGCCTCTTCCACCTTGCGGATGACATCGGTCGGAACGCCGCGGCCAGCGCCCTGATAGGCGTAGGTGGAATCCGTGAAGCGATCGCAGATCACCCATTGGCCGGATGCGAGCGCCGGCTTGATCGTGCGCGCGATGTGATCGGCACGCGCGGCGAACATCAGCAGCAATTCGGTGGTCGCATCCCAGCGGCCCGGTTCACCCGCTACCAGAATGCTGCGGATTTCCTCCGCACCCGGCGAGCCGCCGGGCTCGCGCGTCACGATGTTGGCGATGCCCCGCTCGTTTAGCGCTTCGGACAATGCACGGGCATGCGTGGATTTGCCGGCGCCCTCCCCGCCTTCCAGCGTGATGAAGTGCGCCTTCGCCATTCAGCCGCCGGAGTGTCTCGAGAAGATCGCGCGCACGCCGAGGAAAATGCGGCCGAACCATCCTGCACTGCCAGCGGACTCGGCTGCCACCAGCGGAACCTTCAGGTCGGGATATCCCGGCGCAGTCACGTCCAGCATCCCGATCTTCTGGCCGCGCGCGATCGGCGCCTTGACCGGCCCGTCGTAAGTGAATGCGACTTTCATGCTGGCGCGCGCCTCCGGCGTCAGCGTGACCGAGAGCGGATTCTGGATCGTGAGAGGGACCGTGTCGCGGTCGCCCTGCCACACGTCCGCATCGCCGATCTTCTCGCCGGCATCGAACAGTTTGTATTGCCGGAATTCGCGGAACGCGATCGAAAGAATGCGCGCCGCTTCGTCGCCGCGGCGTTGCCCCGCCACCCAGTCCTGCCGCGCCGGGCTTGACTTGTCGAGATCGGGGTAGCGCAAGCCGTTGAGCACGAGGATCAGACGCCTGCCGTTCTGCTTCGCCGAAACCGTGATGCCGTAGCCCGCCGCATCGGTGTGTCCGGTCTTCAGTCCGTCGGCACCGGGCAATTTGCTGAGCACCGTGTCGCGATTGTTCTGGGTGATATTGCTCCAGCTGAAGGTGTGCTCGCCGAAGTACGGATAGTACTGCGGATAATCGACGATGAGATGCCGCGCGAGCTTGGCGAGATCGAGCGCCGACATCAGCTGGCCCGGCGGGTCCGGCAAGCCGTCGGGGTTGACGAAATGAGACTGTGCGAGTCCGAGCTGCTTGGCCCGCGCATTCATCATCGAGACGAAATTCTCGACCGTGCCGCCGATGCCTTCGGCGACGACGATGCAGGCATCGTTGCCGGAATCGATGATGATGCCGCGGATCAGATCTTCCACCGGGATTTTGTCGCCGAGCTTCACGAACATCTTGGAGCCCTGCGTGCCCCAGGCGCGCTCGGACACCGTGAAGGTGTCGCTGAGCTTCAGCCGATGGTCCTTCAGCCTCTGGAACAACAGCTCGAGCGTCATGAGCTTGCTCATCGATGCCGGCGGCATCGGCGCGTAGGCGTCTTTCGCCCACAGCACCTGGCCGCTGGCCGCATCCATCAGGAGCGCGTGCTCGGCGGAAGTTTCGAGAACACCGGCGGAGGCCGGGACTACGCTTGTGGCGAGAATAGAAAGCAGGAACGCAAACCAAAGGCGGCTTGACCGCATTGCAGATACCTCGGAGGCCAGACTGTTACTGATCGACGACGATCGCTGCGTCGTTATTACCAAGCCCGTTCAGCCGGGCCAACGCATCATTTGCCTCTTCCAGTTCATCGTAGGGACCGGACCGGACGCGATAGAGCTTCTGCCCGTCATGCATCACCGATGAAATGGTGAGATCGCCGGCCGAGGCCAGCCGGATTTTCAGCCGGTTGGCATTGTCGTAGCTGGTGAAGGCGCCGGCCTGCACATACAGATGCGTGACGGCGGGAACGGGAACCGTCGTCACCTGCCCGGTCGGCTCTGAATTGTTGGGGATGGGCGCTGTGGCTGCAGCCGCGGGCTCGGGCAGCGGTTTCACCTGAACCGGCGGCGCCACGGCCGCACCATCGGGAACCTGTAGCGCCGCCGTCCGCACGGGTTCGGTCGGAGCGGCGGGAAGCGCCTTGGCGATCATCGGCGGGGTGATGTCCGGCATGCGACCGTCCGGCAGTTCGGCGGCGCCGACGTAGGTCACGCGGACCTTGGCCGTGCCTTGCGCATAGAATCCCAGCAGCTGGGCGGCGCGCGGCGACACATCGATAATGCGGCCCTTGGCGTAAGGCCCGCGGTCGTTCACCCGCACGACGATGGATTTGCCGTTGTCGAGGTTGGTGACGCGCACATTGACCGGCATGGGCAAGGTGCGATGCGCGGCGGTCAGGCCGTCGCCGTCGAAATATTCGCCGTTGGCCGTCGGCTTGCCGATGAAATTCGGCCCGTACCATGAGGCGACTCCGGTTTCGTCATAGTCCGGCTGTTCGCGCGGGTAATACCAGGTGCCGTCGATCTGGTACGGACTGCCAACCTTGTAGACGCCGCCGCTGGGCTTGCCTGGACCCGGCAGAGTCGATTCCGGCGGCGCGGTCGTGCAGGCGGCCGTGAGCGCAGCGAGCGCGGATGCGAGCGCAAGTCTCGAAGTGTTGGTAACCATCCCAGCCCTGCCTGCCGAGCGATTCGAACTCTAGGCAAAGACCGGCGCCGTCTCAACACAGAACCTTGTTGCGCAAACGAAAATCCGGGATCGCTCGGCCGCTCACGCTATGTTTCTTGGCAGAACGAATTGGGTTCTGGTAATAAGGTCGGCAATGAGCAGGAACCGGCGGCGGCAATCTCTCCATGTCATGATCCCCAGATCATGGCGGGATGGTCTGCTGCTGTTCCTCGCGGCGGCCTTTCTGCTGCAAAGCTACATCACCCAGACTCACATCCATTTCGTGCCGGCGCCGGGTGCGGCAAGCGCGATCACACAATCCGACGCCGATTCGATCCCCAAACTGAAGGCGTACGGGCGATCCCACTCGCAGGACAAATTGCCCGGCAATGACGATCCGGCGAAGTGCCCGCTGTGTCAGGCGATCGGCTACGCGGGCCAGTTCGTCTGGCCCGATGCCACCGTCTTCGTTCTGCCGCAACAGGCCGCGTCGATTGTTCAAACCCTTGCGGCGGTCGCCAGCAAGCCGCGGGCGGACTCTTACAACTGGCAGGGCCGCGCGCCGCCGCGCCTCTAACTCTACCACGTCGAAGCAGGGGCGATCAGGTTCGCATGCCGCCGTGCGCGCACGCGCAGCTAATTGCCATTCCATCCATTTGGTTCGTCGTCCGCCAGTCGCGGATGCGCCCCTTGAGGGGAGTTGGAGTTATGAGATTTTCCCATTGGAAAGCCGGTACTGCCTTGGCCGGCCTATTGATGACTTTCATCGGCTGTCCGGCATACGGCCAGGAGCAGTCCGTCGAGACCGTCACGGTCACGGCGCAGCGGCTGGCGCAGGCGCGCACCGGCATTCAGACGCAGATCGGCGCATCGACCTACGACATCACGTCGGCGCAGATCGAAGCCCAGCCGGGTGGCGAAAACACGCTGCTCAATCAGGTCATCCTGCAAGCGCCAAGTGTCGTGCAGGATTCCTTCGGCCAGCTGCATGTTCGCGGCGAGCACAATGCCCTGCAATATCGGCTGAACGGAACGATCATTCCGGAGGGCATTACCGTCTTCAGTCAGACGCTGGATCCGCGGCTGGCAAGCTCGGTCAGCCTCATCACCGGCGCGCTTCCCGCCGAATATGGCTTGATCACCGGCGGTATCGTCGACATCCGCACCAAGACCGGGTTGTTCCAACCCGGCGGCGAGGTGGGAATTTACGGCGGGAGCCACAGCGAGCTTAACCCGAGCATCGAGTATGGCGGCTCTTCCGGAAATCTGAATTACTTCATTTCGGCCGATTACCTCACCAACACGCTTGGCATCGAATCGCCTGACGGCAGCTCTAACCCGCCGAACGACCGCACCAATCAGTTCCACGGCTTTGCCTATCTGGAAGACATTCTCGACGACCACAGCAGCCTTACCGGCATCTTTGGCACGTCGATCGAGCACTTCGGGATTCCGGCAAATCCGGGACAGCCGCAGCAGTTCACGATCGACGGCGTTTCGCCGATCGCCAGCGGCACGCTGCGTGAAAAGCAAAGCGAGACCACGCATTATGGGATCGTGAGTTACCTGCACAGCCAGGGGCAGATCGACTTCCAGCTGTCCTTATTCGGCCGGTATTCGACCCTGGACTTCACGCCTGATACCCTCGGCGACATCCAGTTCGACGGCATCGGTCAGCAGGCCTACAAGCGCGATGTCGCGTTCGGAACGCAGGATGAATTCGCCTGGCATCTGGGCGAGGCTCACACCATCCGCGGCGGCATTATTCTGGAAACCGATCGGCTGACCTCGCAGACGACGTCTCAGGTTCTGCCAGCGGACTGCACCGGATCTGGCACCCTCGCCGATCCGTTCGACTGTGCCGAGGTGGCGCCGCCCAACAACCTCCCATTCCCGATCGTCGACAACGGGTCGAAGACGCAAAACACCTACAGCGTCTATCTGCAGGACGAATGGAAGCCCTTCGACAACTTCACCGTCAACTACGGGCTCCGCTATGACCGGTACACGGCCTTCAGCCATGGCGATCAGCTCAGCCCACGCATCAACATGGTCTGGCAGGCCTTTGGCGGAACGACGCTGCACGCCGGCTATTCACGTTATTTCACGCCGCCGCCGTTTGAGCTCATTGCATCGGAATCGGTCAACAAGTTCCTCAACACGACAGCGTCGCCTGCCATAACGCTGAACGCGACACCGGTGGCGGAGCGCGCCAACTACTTCGACGCGGGCGTAAGCCAGAAGGTGACCGATGCCTTCACGATCGGTATTGACACCTATTTCAAGCTTTCGAAGGATCTGATCGACGAAGGCCAGTTCGGCGCGCCAATCATCCTGACGCCATTCAACTATCGGCACGGGAAGCAGTATGGCGCAGAACTGTCGGCCGACTACACGATCGACGGCTTCAACGCCTATGCCAACGTGGCGCTCGAACACGCAGAGGGAAAGGACATCGTCTCGAGCCAGTTCCAGTTCGATCCGGGCGATCTCGCCTACATCGCCGACAATTACATTCACCTCGATCACGAGCAGTATCTGACCATCTCCGGCGGGGCGTCCTATCTCGTCTGGAAGGCGACGCGCGTGTCGTTCGATCTGCTCTACGGTTCTGGCCTCAGAAAGGACGGCGCGGTGCCGAACGGCGAACATGTGCCGGGCTACACGCAGGTGAACTTCGGCGTCAGCCACGATTTCGATCTGGGCAGCGCGGGTGATCTCACGGCACGTGCCGATGTGATCAACCTGTTCGACGAGAAGTACGAGATCCGCGACGGCTCCGGCATCGGTGTCGGCGCCCCGCAATGGGGACCGCGCCGCGGATTCTTCTTCGGCCTCTCGAAGTCGCTGTGAGCACAAGGAGGCGCTGCCCGGCGGGTGGCGCCTCCTCGCTCGGCACGGGGGCCCATGAACAAATATCGTGTCTTCGTGCGGCGCACGCGCGGTCGGCGGAAGCCCCGCACCCGCATCGGGTTGCGGCCCGTCGTCGTCTTCGTGGTGCTTTGCGTTCTGACGGCGACCGCAGCCCGATGGATCGAGAGCCACTTCGAGCCGGGCGAGCGTGCGGCGCAGACTCAAAACGCGGCAATCCGGTAGCAAATTTTCGCATGTTGCCTTCGAAAGGCGGCGCAAGTATCTGATCGTCCTTACCGGATGGGTGGCCGAGCGGTTGAAGGCACCGGTCTTGAAAACCGGCAGGCCCGCAAGGGTCTCGTGAGTTCGAATCTCACCCCATCCGCCAGCCATCCGTTGCTGAACGTCTCAGAACGTCTCCATGATGGAGCGCCCGTTATACCTGCCTCCCACCCACTCCGGACGCCCAGCTTCGCCCCAAAGCTCTCCAGTTGATTGCGCTCGTCGAGACGCGAGCTTTACATGGACGGGAACCGCCGCAAACATCGAGCGCCGCAGGGGGAGCGATAAATGGCCGGTTTTGGTTTTGTCCTCGTACTTCTGTCGTTCGTCTATGCCCTGGCATTGGCCGTCGTGCTCCAGAGCGCGGGGCGACTCATCATCGAGCGACGCCGGGCGAAGTTCTCCGGACTGTTGGCGCTCGCCATGTTCAACGCCGTTGTGACCGTCTTCATCAGCTGGCTGGGGTTGTGGCTCTACCGCGACACCCAGGGCATCACGCTCTACGACGTCACCATCTTCTTCATCTCGTCGGTCTTGATCTACCTGTTTTGCGTTGCGGTCTCTCCCGAGCCGGGTGAAGCGGGTGACGTCAACATGGGGTCGTTCTTCTGGGCGCAGGTTCGTTTTGTTTACGGCGTCTATGCAGTGCTGATCGTTAGCTACGCAGCCGCGAATGTTATCTACCTGCGCACGTCGCACCCCGAACTCTTTGTCCAGCAAACCCTCGGCGACGTACCCCCATTCGCGATCGCGCTCGCTGGATTCCTGTCGCGCAACGAACGCGTACAGTGGGCCGTGGGCATCCTCATCCTGATAATTTCTGTCGCTTGGGCGATCGTCTTTAGCCATTCATTCTGACTGGCAGCCCACGCGGACCGTCTGCTTTCCATTCAAAGCGGACATTGGTTCGTGGATCATATTGCAAAAATGAATCTCACTGGCCGCTCCCACTCGTTTCAAAGATTGTCGTCGGGTGGTGGCGGTGGGGCAGAGTTCTTTGAGAGAAAACAATATCGTAATATCAAGCACATAACTGGGATCGTTAGGCGGGCAACCCCATCCGCCACCCTACGCTGCGCAGCAGCGGAGGCTTCATCTGGTTCGCGCAGCATCGGGCGGCAGGCCATCTTCGCTCGTGACGCGAGTGAAGGCGCATCTCGGGTGGCAGGCCAGAATCCGGCCGCGGTATACAGCGTCATATTGGGCTGGTAGCGTTCGCCCCGCCGGGGAAATCCGGATCGCAACCAAAACACTTCAGGGGAACCAGGATGAAAGCGCTCGGCGTCGCAGCGTTGGGAGTGGTTTGTCTGACGGCCATGAGTGCCGCGGCCGCGCCGGCGTGGCGCGGCTATGGCGGCGATGCGCAACACAACGCCAATGCTCCGGCGGCCTCCCAACCCTTGACCAACCAGCACTGGTCGCTGTCGATCGACGACACGCCGCAGAGCGGTGAAATCCTCATCCATTACGCCTCGCCGATGATCACCAAGCGGAACACGGTGCTCGTGCCGGTCAAGCATGATGCGCAAGGCGCGTACCGCATCGAGGCGCATGACGGCACCACCGGCAATCTCATCTGGCAGGCGAACAGCAACTACCTTTTCGCGCCGCATGACTGGACGCCCAGCGTGCCGGCCCATCTGACGGCGCAGAACCGCCTCTACTACGCGGCGCGCGGCGGCGTGGTGCTGTTCCGCGACAAGCCGGATCTGGCAACCGGCAAAACCGGCAAACGCGTTTTCTTCGGTTCCAGGAAGTACAAGAACAATCCCACGCCCTACGACCAGCACGTGATGGTCTCGACACCGATCACGGCCGATGATTCCGGCAACATCTATTTCGGCTTCGTGGTGACGGGCGCCACGCCGATCAATCTCAAGAGCGGCATTGCGCGCATCAGTGCCGACGGCAAGGGCACATGGATTGCGGCCGGCGACGCGGCGCAGGACCAGAGCATGACGCAGGTGGCGATGAATTGCGCGCCGGCCGTCTCGCGCGACGGGGCGACCATCTACATCGCGGTGAGCGACGGCGACCACGGCTATCTCGTCGGCCTCGACAGCACGACGCTGGCACCCAAATATCGCGCGCAGCTCATCGATCCGCATTCGATGACACCGGCGATCGTGTTCGACGATTCCTCGGCTGCCCCCACGGTCGGGCCGGACGGCGACGTCTATTACGGCGTCATCGAGTTCGACTTCTCCAGCCACAACGATCGCGGCTGGCTCCTGCATTTCGACTCGACCTTGCAGACGGTGAAGATCCCCGGTTCGTTCGGGTGGGACGATACGGTTTCCGTGGTGCCGGCAAGCGCAGTGTCCTCCTACACGGGAACATCCACCTATCTGGTGATGAGCAAATACAACAATTATCTCGGCATCGGCACGGGCGACGGCCACAACAAGATCGCCATCCTCGATCCCAACGCGACCGAGCACGACCCCATCATCCACTCGGTGCTGGTGATGAACGAGGTGCTGACCAAGATCGGGCCGACGCATGAGCCGGGCGATCCGCCCGGTGCTGTGTACGAATGGTGCATCAATTCGGCGGTGGTCGATCCGCACACGAAATCCGTCATCGCCAACAGCGAGGACGGCAACACCTATCGCTGGGATCTGGCGACGAACACGCTGTCACAGGCGTTCGTGCTCAATCCGCCGACGTTCGAATCCTACACGCCGACCCTGGTGGGCCCGGACGGCACCGTCTACGGCATCAACGACGCGCACCTTTACGCGATCGGCAATTAGGCTCGGGCTAGCGGGCGGCGCCGGTTACACGGCCGCCGCCTGTGGCGACAACCACGGGTGCGGTTTCCGTCGGCGGCGTTTCGTACTGGCGATAGGCCGGAAGCTGGTCGAGGCGCAGGAAGCTGTAGCCCTCTTCCGCCAGCGCCGGAACGACATCGGCCACCAACTCGCCGGCCTTGCTGCCGATACAGTGCATGAGCACCACGCCGCCATCCTTGCGGCGGATCTCGCGCAGATAACCCTTGGCGCAGGTGTCCGCATCCCATTTGCGGTGCCAGCAATCCCAGTCGGCCGAGGCGAGAATGTATCCGTCGCCGTCGAATTCGATGCTGCCGCCCTCGTCCCAATAGATGGGGCCGACATACTTCTTCAGGATCGGATCAGCATTGAGCGCATCGGCATGCGGCGCGCGCCACGAGCCATAGGGCGCGCGGAAATAGAACTTCGCGCCCACCGGCATCAGGGGCGTGATCTGATCGTCCACGTCGCGCAACTGGGCGAGCAGCATGTCCGGGTGGCGCACGTAGCGGCGGCCCAAGAGCGGATGCGTGGCGCTGTGATTGCCCAGCAGATGGCCTTCCATCACGATGCGCTTCAGCATGTCCGGATAGGCATGCGCCATCCGGCCGACGATGAAGAACGTCGCCTTTACATTGTTGGCCTTCAGCGCATCGAGCACCGCGCCGGTGTTGAAGTTGGGGCCATCGTCGAAGGTCAGCGCCACGATGTGGGTGCCGCGCAGGCCCGAATGGAAGATGTTCTGGGTCTGGAACCAGGCGAGCTGATTGGCCGATGCGGGTTTGGCCTCACCCGCCATCGCGGAAAACGGCAGCGTCGCCGCCAGCAGGGCAGCCGCAATCGCCAGACGCATCGTATCCCCCCAAGCCCAAAACCCATTCGCGATCTTGATCTTAATTTGTGCCGCCACGGGTCACAAGGCGACGACTGGGGTGAAGGAAGGTTAACCGGTGCATGTCGCCTGCGTCACGAAGGCCGCGAAAACGAGTCGCTATTTTGAATCCGCACCAGTAAGTCGCCCCGGCCATCCCGTTTCTGCATGGCTTAAGCCGTTGTTTCACAGGGATGTGAGACCACATTTCCCTATTGGCTGAGGGACAATTGTCCCGCTCAAAAAGCAAGAGAGTGCCATGCGCGGGCTCACCTCGATCAGCATCAAAAGTCCGGCTGCCATCGCCGTCGGCGTGGCCGTCACCATCCTGTTCGGACTGTTCGCACTGAACAGCCTGCCTATCCAGCTCTTCCCCGACATCGACCGGCCGCAGATCGGCATCGAGACGGACTGGCGCGCCGAGACGCCGCGCGAAGTCGAAAGCCAGCTGGTGCAGCCGGAAGAGGATGTGCTGCAAGGTATCCCCGGCCTGCAGGAGATGGACGGGTACGCCAATTCCGGCGGCGGCTATGTTGCCCTGACCTTCGCGCTCGGCACCGACATGCAGTCGACGCTGGTCGATATTATCGGCCGGCTCAACCGCCTGCCCCCGCTGCCTGCTGACGCGCAGAAGCCGTTCGTGCAGCTCGCCAGCACGCAGGACGCGAACGCGACCCTGCTTTACATCTTCATGCAGAAGAAGCCTGGCAACAAGAACGACATCGGATCGTACCGCCAGTTCCTGAAAGACATCGTGATCCCGCGGCTCGAGGCGGTGCCCGGTGTCGGCAGCGCGCAGATCAACGACAACAGCGGCGATGACGAGCTCGACATCGAATTCGATCCGATGCGTGCGGCTCAGCTCGGCATCCAGATCCCGAAGATGGCGCAGCAGATCAGCGGCGCCGAGGACGTATCCGGCGGAACCATCGATTCCGGCCGGCGAAGATACGGCCTCGAATTCCGCGGCCGCTATTCGGTGCAGGACCTGAAGGGCCTGATCCTCGAATGGCGCGACGGCAAGCCGGTGCATCTGGGTGACATCGCCGACGTGCATATCGGGCGCAGCAAGGCGCAAGGCTTCGCCTATCAGAACGGCAATCCGGCGCTCGGCATCCAGATCTTCCGCGCCTCCGGTGCCAACGTGCTTTCCACCGTCAATGCCGTGAAGGACGAGCTGGTCAAGATCAATGACGGGCCGGCGAAAGAACGCGGCGTGACGCTGCAATACTCGTTCGATCCGTCGCACTTCATCAACCAGGCGGTCGGCATGGTAACGTCCGACCTGGCGCTGGGAATTCTGCTTGCCGTGGGCGTGCTGTGGTTCTTCATGCGCGAATGGCGCGGCACGCTCATCATCTCGGTGGCGATCCCCATCTGCCTATGCGCGGTGGTGATCCTGCTCGACGCCGCGGGCCGAACCTTGAACGTGGTGTCGCTGGCGGGGCTTGCCTTCGCCACCGGCATGGTGCTCGACGCTGCCATCGTCTGTTTCGAGAACATCCTGCGCCTGCGCGAGCGCGGCATGCCCGCGGCCGAAGCGGCCCAGAAAGGCACCGATCAGGTGTGGGGTGCGCTGCTCGCGTCCACCGCGACCAACGTCGCCATCTTCGTGCCGGTGATCTTTCTCAAGGATGTCGAAGGCCAGCTGTTCGCCGATCTGTCGCTGACCATCGCGTTCGCCGTGTTCTGCTCGCTGTTCGTTGCGATCACGGTGGTGCCGGTGGCGAGCGTCCTGTTCCTCAAGACGCGGCCGAAGGTGGCCAAGCTCACCGATGTGTGGCGGCGCATCACGAATGTGATCATGAAGACCACCGACACGCCCACGAAGCGCCAGTTCTGGATTGGCAGCCTGATCGTCGGATCGGTGGTCGGCACATGGATGCTGCTGCCGCCGCTGAACTACCTGCCGGAAGTGAAGCGCGCGGCCATCGACGGGTTCATCCAGCTTCCCGTGGCGATGACGGTCGATGCCGTCGACAAGGAAGTGGCCAAGCCCATCATCCAGCGGCTCACGCCCTACATGGAAGGCAAGAAGCAGCCGAAGCTGCTCAACTACTACGTCAAGATGGACGGCCCCGGCTTCATGGACATGGGCGTACGCGTGCCCAACGACAGCGACTTCCCGCAGCTCGAGCAGATCGTCCGCAATGAGGTGATCAAGGATCTCGGCGATGCGCGCGGCTTCGCCCAGATGGGATCCCTGTTCGGCGGCTTCGATGCCGGCGGCGGCGTGTCGATCGGCATCCAGTCGAACGACGAAGAGGCGATGCGCGCCGCGGCGAAGAAGGGTTTCGACTTGCTGACCAAGCGGTTCCCGGAAGGCGTGGTGAACACCAACCCGTCGCTCGATTACGATCAGCCGCAATTGAAGATGCTGCCGAACGACCGCTCGATCGCGGAAGTCGGCTGGACGCGTCCCGATGTCGGCAATCTGGTGCAGGCGTTCGGCGAAGGCCTTTATGTCGGCCAGCGCTACGACGGCAAGGAACGCCTGTTCCTCATCCTGAAGGCGAAGCCGCTGACGTCGACGGAAGCCGTGAGCGATGTTCCCATCGCGACGCCGAACGGTGGCGTGGTGCCGTTCGAGCACGTCGTCGATATCAAGCGGACGCTGGCGCCGAGCGGCACCTATCGCCTCGATCGCCGGCGCACCATCTCGCTCAACCTCACGCCGCCGCGCGGCATGGCGTTGCAGGACGTGATGCAGATCGTCAAGACGGAGATCGAGCCGGAGATCCGCAAGCTGTTGCCGTCCGACGGGACCGTCACTTACGGCGCGGCCGCCAACCACCTCGACAACGCACTGTGGAGCATGGGCAAGAATTTCGGGCTCGCCGTGCTGCTGCTGTTCCTCATCATGGCCGCGCTGTTCAAGTCGGTGAAGGACTCCGCCATCGCCACCATCGCGCTTCCGCTTGGCACGGTGGGCGGCATGGCGGCCCTTCGTCTGCTAGGCCTGTTCGTGTTCCAGCCGCTCGATCTGCTTACCATGATCGGCTTCATCATCGTGCTCGGGCTCGTGGTGAACAACACGATCCTGCTGGTGGCGCGCACGCGCCAGGCGGAAGCCGAAGGCATGAGTCGCGTCGATGCCGTGCGCTCGAGTCTCGAAACCCGCCTGCGCCCCATCTTCTCGAGCACGCTGACCGCCGTGTTCGGCATGCTGCCGCTGGTGCTGGTGCCCGGCCCCGGCGCCGAGATCTATCGCGGACTTGGTGCCGTGATCGTCGGCGGCATCCTGGTGAGCCACGTGTTCACCCTCGTCCTGATCCCCGCGATGCTGCGGCTTGGCGAACGCTCGGCCGCGCTTGAAGAACGTCCCCTGACGCCGATGGAGGCTGCTGCGTGAATTTGCGTTCGGTCCAAATGCCTGTCCCGCTGCTGGAACGATTGCGGCGCGACACCCGTATGCGCCTTGTGGGCAGCGCTGCCCTGCTCGGCGCCATCGTGATCGGCGGCTTCGCGATCGTGGAATCACGAACGGAGGCGCCGGCGGCGAAGGCGGTTGCGGCACCCCCCGCCGCGCCGCCTGCGCCGACCGTCTCCATTGCCACCGCGGAGATCGTGCGGCTGGCGCCGAAGGTCGACCTGCCTGGCACTGTGGTGGCGCGCAACGATTCCCATCTTGCGGCGGAGGTTTCGGGTCGCATCGCCTGGGTGGCCGAAGTCGGCACCGTGGTGAAGCAGGGTGACCTCGTCGCCCGTATCGATCAGAACATGGCGGGCATGCAGCTCGCCTCTGACAAGGCGAATGTCGCCCGCCTCTCCGCGCAGCTGCGCTACGACCGCGATCAGGCGACGCGCATGGACGCGCTGTTCACGCAAAGCGCCATTGCCAAGTCCACCCGCGACCAGGCGATCTCGACGCGCGACATGGATGCGGCCGCGCTGTCGCAGGCGCAGGACACGCTCGCGCGCAGCAAATACCAGTTCGATCACAGCGACATCCGCGCCCCGTTCCCGGGCCGCGTGGTGGCCCGCCTCATCAATCCCGGCGAGTACGCCGCACCGGGCAAGGACATCGTGCGCCTTGTCGACATCGACTCCATCGAAGTGAAGGCGCAGGCGCCGATCGACACGCTCCATTTCGTGCACGAGGGCTCGTCCGTGACGGTCGAGCTGGCCGGCAAGAAAGTATTGGCGAACGTGCGCGCCGTCGTGCCGGTGGGCGATGAGATCAGCCGCACCATCGAGATCCGCGTGGGGCTGAAGGCCGGTCAGGCCTATGTCGGCGACGCTGCCAAAGTCTACGTGCCGTCGGCCGAGCCGCGCAGCGTGCTGGCGGTGCCGCGCGATGCGCTGATCTTACGCGAGGACAACACCTACGTGTTCAAGGTGGACCGCAAGGACGTGGCGACGCGTGTCGCCGTTGAGGCCGGCACCGAGGAAGGGCCCTTCGTCGAAGTGCATGGCCCCGTGAAGCCGGGCGAGCACGTCATCGTGCGAGGTGCCGAGCAGCTCGAAGCCGGACAGAAGGTCCACCCGGTCCGGGCGTCGTAGTCGTCAGCATAGAAGACAGTGCGTACCCTCCCCTTGAGGGAGGGTCGAACGAATGAGCGAAGCGAATTCGTTCGGGGAGGGGTATTGGTTGAGCATCACCCCTCCCCGAAATTTGCTTCGCATGCGCTCGCAAATTTCGACCCTCCCTCAAGGGGAGGGTTTGCTAAAGGAGGATCGCTACAGCTTCCCCCGCTTGTTCAGCGCGCGCCGGGCGAGTACCAGGTTCTTCCGGTTCGAGCGGAAGAACACGTCGAACGTGTCGCCGGCGACCGGAACGCAGCCCACGAAGAAATCCAGCGCGATGTTCCACAGCATGCGGAACTTGGTCCATGCCGGGATGCCGAGGGCATCCAGTTCAACCAGGATGTAAAGACTGAACAGCATGCCGATGAAATCGCCCGCGACTGGCACAAGGCCGATCAGCGGATCGAGCCCAAAGCGAATGTTGGTTCCAGGAATCCGGAACCGGGAATCGAGAAGGTCGGCCAGCCATTCCAGGCGCGCGAGTTCATCGGCAACGCTCTTCGCGCGTGGCGCAGTCGGGAATGTCCGGATCGTGGCGGCCAAGCTCGCACCCGAAAAGAGGCAACACCGGGACCATGTCCCGGTGTTGCGTCACAATTGCGGCACGGTGTTAGCGGCTCGCGTAGTAATAGTGCCGGTGGCCGTATTTGTCGGTGTAGTAGTGCCGGTGGTGGTAGTAGGCGACGTGATGGCATCCGTTGCCGGACAGACGATGGCCGAGGAAGCCTCCGCCGGCAGCACCTGCCAGTGTGCCGACCACGCTGCCATGCGTGATGACATTGCCGATCACACCCCCGCCGACGACCCCGGCGGCCGTGCCGGCCGTCTTTGCACTGTGACAATCCGCATTTGCAGCCAAGGTGCCTGCGCCAAGCAGCCCAAGCGCCACCGCCGTGATTCCCAGAAATTCTCTCATTTGATCTCTCTCCGTGGCGGCCCCGCCAGTGAGAAAAATGCGCAAATGGTGGGCGGCGTTCCTGATCAACCACCATGCGTCATGGCCGCCCTTGAGGCGGCCACCCATCCGGCGCGCGTCTGCGCGCCGAAGAGAGTCACTTGCGCTCGCGGACGCTGGCGCGATGGGTGGCCGGGTCAAGCCCGGCCATGACGATTGAGACTACTGAATCCGCGATAGTGCTTCTCTCAGCCGCTTCGACACCGCTTCGGCTTCGGCGCGGCGTTCCTTCTGCTCGTCGATGATGTCCTCGGGCGCGCGGGATACGAAGTCGGCGTTGCCGAGCTTGGCGTCGACCTTCGCCATTTCGCTTTCGGCTTTGGCGATCTCCTTCTCGAGACGGACCCGCTCCTTGGCGAAATCGATGATGTCGCCCAGCGGCAGCGCCGCCACCGCCTCGCCGATGACGAACTGCGCGGAGTTCGGCGGGATGGAGTCGGATGTCTCCACCGTGCCGAGCCGCGCCAGGGTGAGGATCACATCGCGATGGCGTTCGAGGCGTCCGCGCGACTCGGCATTGGTATCTTTCAGCACCAGTGCGATCTTGGCTGCCGCCGGAACGTTCATCTCCGAGCGCACCGAACGGACGCCGGAAACGAGGTTTATGACCCAGTTAATCTCGGCCATTGCCCCGTAGTCTTGCTTGATGCGTTGGAGGCCGGGCCACGGCCAATCCGCCTCAATCAAAAGCGAGCTGCGGGGCTCAGAGGGGTTGGCCGTCAAGGCCCACAGTTCTTCGGTGATGAAGGGCATTAGGGGGTGAAGCGTTTTGACGATTTGATCTCGAACGAAGGCTGCAGTTGCTCGCGTTTCAGCCTTCATCGACTCGTCGGACCCGCTGAAAATTGGTTTTGAAAGTTCAAGATACCAATCGCAAAATGAATCCCAAACAAAATGGTATGTCTCAGCCGCCGCATCGTTGAACCTAAGTAACTGGAGCATGTCGGTAGCAGCATTCGACATGCTCCTCAGCTCGGTGAGAATCCATTTGTTAAGCGGGAGAATGACTGCGGTTGGGTCGAAATCCGCGCGCGTCACGCAGCCATTCATTTCGCAGAAGCGCGCCGCGTTCCACAGTTTGGTGGCGAAGTTGCGGTTCACTTCGACGCGGGAGGGCCCGATGCGCATGTCGCGCCCCTGCCCTGCCGCCAGCGCCAGGGTGAAGCGCAGCGCATCGGCGCCGAACTGGTCGATGAGATCGAGCGGGTCGACGACGTTGCCCTTCGTCTTCGACATCTTCACGCCCTTCTCGTCGAGCACCCGGTTGTGGATGAACGCCGTGCGGAATGGGACATCGCCCATGAAATGCAGGCCCATCATCATCATGCGCGCGACCCAGAAGAAGATGATGTCGAACGCGGTGACGAGCACAGAGGTGGGATAGAAGCGCGCCAGCTCGGGCGTCTTGTCCGGCCAGCCTAGGGTCGAGAACGGCCACAGCGCCGAGGAGAACCAGGTGTCGAGAACGTCGCTGTCCCTCGCAAGAAACACAAACGGCGACGCATGTTCGCCTTTGAATTCTACACGCGGTGTTGGATCCAACCTTATCGTCTCATAGACCTCTTCAAGCGAAGGTTTTTCGATGAGCTGGAATCCCGGGCCATCTTTGAAATGACGCTTTAGCTGTTCCACCGCTTCTTCTTTTGATTCAGCAACAAAGATTGCCGTTTCGTACCTCGGCGTCGGAGTGTGAATGAACCTAACGGCGTGCCACGCTGGAATCTGGTGGCCCCACCACAACTGGCGCGAGATGCACCACGGCTGGATGTTGCGCATCCAATTGAAATAGACGCCGGTCCACTGGTCAGGCACGAATTTCGTCTTGCCCTGCTCCACCGCGGCGATCGCCTTCTCCGCCAGCGGCTGCACATTCAGGTACCACTGCTCGGTCATGTAGGGTTCGAGCACAACAGTCTTCGTCTTCTCGTCGTGCGGCACGGCGTGGGTGATCGGCTCGATCCTGTCGATCAGCTCGACGGCTTCCAGATCGGCGACGATGCGCTTGCGCGCTTCGAAGCGGTCGAGCCCGCGATAGGCTTCCGGCACCGAGTCATTCAGCGTGCCGTCTCGATTGAGGATGTTGATGAGCGGAAGGTTGTGTCGCTTGCCCACTTCGAAATCGTTGAAGTCGTGCGCCGGCGTGATCTTCACGGCACCGGTGCCCTTCTCCGGATCGGAATGCTCGTCGGCGATGATGGGGATGGGCCGGTTGGCGAGCGGCAGGATCACGCGCTTGCCGATCAGCGCCTTGTAGCGTGCGTCATCGGGATGCACGGCGACGGCCGTGTCGCCCAGCATCGTTTCGGGCCGCGTGGTGGCGACGGTAACGAACTGGCCGGGCGCATTCTCGATGGGATATTTGAGGTACCAGAGGTGGCCCTTCATCTCGATGTTTTCGACTTCGAGATCGGAGACCGCGGTCTGCAAGCGCGGGTCCCAGTTGACCAGGCGCTTGTCCTTGTGGATCAGCCCCTCGCGATAAAGCTGCACGAACACCTTGAGGACGGCGCGGGAAAGCCCCTCGTCCATGGTGAAGCGCTCACGCGACCAGTCGGCCGAGGCGCCGAGGCGGCGCAACTGCTTGCCGATGGCGCCGCCGGATTCATCCTTCCAGCGCCACACTTCTTCGAGGAATTTCTCGCGGCCGAGCCCGATGCGGCTCTGCTGCCGCTCAGCCAGCTGACGCTCGACCACCAGCTGGGTCGCGATGCCGGCGTGGTCCATGCCCGGCTGCCACAGGACATCCTTGCCCCGCATCCGCTCGAAGCGGGCGAGCGCATCCTGCAGCGTGTTGTTCAGGGCATGCCCGATATGCAGCCGGCCCGTGACGTTGGGCGGCGGAATGACGATGCAGAACGGTTCGGCCTTGGGCCGCCGCCCCGGGCGAAAGGCGCCGGAGGATTCCCATTGCGCATAAATCCGCCCCTCGACGGATTTCGGATCGAATGTCTTGTCGAGCATGATGCCTCTTGCGGGAGGACCGGCTGTTCGTCAACCGTCCGCGCAGGAGGCAGGAGGGCCGACGAAATCGCCGGCCCGAGTTTCGGTTACCGGCGGCCGCGCGCCTTTACGACGCGAGCGACTTCGTCGCGCACCGCGCCTTCGAGGATGGCCGGGAAGTGCTCGTCCATCCACTCGCGGATCATCGGCTTGACTGAACCCAGCAGGTCGTCCTTGCGGGCGTCCATCCACTGGTTCAGCAGCGGCGTGACCGCCTCGCGGACGGCGCGCTCGAACACGGCCTCGACCGAATCGCCGTCGACCGGGGCCAGCGACGGCATCGCGCGGGCCGGCGCAGCAGCGGGGCGCGGCTCGTCGGCCGCATCGAGGCTGGCGAAGGCATCGTCGATCGCCTTGCGGGACTTGTCGGAGAAGATGCTGTCGTTGTCGGACGTATCGGCACGGGCGGGACTGCTCACGGGGGACTCCTCATTGGACACAAACACAACATCACTCTCGGCAATCAGAGGCGAAACAACTTGCGGCGCAGGCGCTGCCTGCACGGCGGCAACCACTGCAACAGGTGCCGGCCTGGGCTCCTCGCGGACTTCCTGAGTCAACTCGAGCACATCGGCTTCCTGTCTTGGCGCAGGTGCGACAGGTGCCGGCGCAGCAGGCGCAGCCACCGGATTGTCGGTCGAATCCTCGGAGATGATCTTTCGGATGGAAGCCAGGATCTCTTCCATCGTCGGTTCATGTTGGGGATTTGCGGGACTCGCCATCAACTGCTCCAGCCACGAAGTCGCTTGTGTCTTAAGACCTTAAGACAGTTGACCAAAGAAGGAAAGATCGGGTTAACGAAACGCGCTTGCGAACACGCAAATTTTTTCTGCCCACGCAGCCATTACCCGCCAAAACCCAGCCAATCCGTTGCGTCGTCATAGTGCTCGCTCTCGTCGTAGAGCTTGACCTTCAGACCCATCGGCTTGGCGCGCAGCAATCCGGCGGCGGCCATGATCTGCGCGGCTGCCACATAAGCGTCACGCTTTGCCGAGGCGACCGCGACCTTGGCGTTCAGCAATTCCTGCTCGGCATTGAGCACATCGAGAACCGTCCTGGTGCCGGCCTTCTGCTCCTTCTGCACGCCTTCATAGGCCAGCTGGTCGGCCGCAACCTGCGCCTCGTTCAGCTTGATCGCGTCCTCGGCCGCCGTGAAGGTTTTCCACGAGCTTTCGGCCTGCTGGCGCGCCTGCCGTTCGGCATCGATGATCTGCAACTGGCTTTGGCCGTGCAGCTGCTCGGATTGCTTCACCGTCGCGATGTCGGCGCCGCCCTGGTAGATCGGGATCGACACCTGCCCAATGACGGCGCCGATGTGCTGCTCAAGGTTGTTGTTGAACGAGAGAGCGCTGAGCGGGTCTTTCGAATAGGCGTACTCCGCCTGAACGTTGACCTCCGGCTGCATGGCGCCGACGGCATCGTCAACCGTGTAGGCCGCGGCACGCTCGTTCTCGCGCGCCGCGACCAGCCCCGGATTGAGCTTCAGAGCGGCTGCGATCGTGTCGTCGAGGTTGCGCGGCATCTCGGGATAGGCGGGCGACTGTTCGAGCAGGTCGGGGGCGCGCCCGATCACCTGCGTGAATTGGGCGCGGCTGCTGGCGAGCTGCCCTTGCGCCTGGGCGAGTGCTGCCTGCGCGCCGGCGAGGCGTGCTTCGGCTTGCGCCACATCGGTTCGCGTCACTTCCTTGAGCTTGAATTCCTTCTGTACGTCGTCGCGCTGCTTGGTCAGCGCGGTGACGTTGTCGACCTGGTACTCGTAGATGTTGGCATCGCGCACGAGGTCCATGTAGGCCTGCGTGGCGTCGAACAGCACCTGCTCTTCCACGCCCGCAAGCCGTGCGCGCTCCTGGCGGACCTGCGCCTTGGCCTTGCTGATCTCAGCGGCCGTGCGGCCGCCGCGATAAACCGGTTGGGTCAGAACGACCTGTCCTGTCAGCGGCTGAACCGTGCCGGACGTCACCTTCGGTTGAAAAATCGATCCAAAGGACTGGTTCTGATGTTCGTATTCCAGTCCGTACGAACCGCTGGCGGTCACGGTGGGCCGGAATCCGGCATTGGCTTTCGAGACGCCTTCGTCGGCTGCACGCAATGCAGCCTGCTCGCCGCCGATCTGCGGATTGGTCTGGTAAGCGATGGCCAGCGCGTCGTTCAGCGTCATGATCCGCTGCTGCGGCCCGGCCGCAGCCGAACCAGCCATGACAAGCGCAAACACGCTCGCCCACGCCGCGAATGGAAGACCCGCCACGACCCCAGCCCTTCAGGCTACCTGCCTATTCTAAAACACAAATTCGCGCGGTTTGCGAAACCCCGGCAAGAGCGGCACGGTGGCATCGAAATCGGCCCGGCTGCCGATACGCCCGTTCTCCCGGACAAACACGGTGCCCCGCCCCTGCGGCCCATCCTGCACGACCACCACCAGACGCCCGCCATCCGAAAGCTGGCCCAGCAGCGCATCCGGCACGAACTGCACCGCCCCATTCACGAAAATCACGTCGTATGGCGCTCCGGCGCGATGGCCTTCGCTCAGCTTCCCCTGCACCACCTGTGACCGGCATCCGACAGACGGAAGCGTGTCGGAGGCGATGCGGACCAGCTCGGCATCTTCGTCCAGTCCGATCACGGAACTTCCCAGCCGTGACAGGACCGCCGTCGAGTAACCTGAAGCGCATCCGACATCGAGGATGCGGTCGGTCGGTTCGATCTCGGCGATCTCGAGGAGTTTCGCGAAGGTGCGCGGGTCGAGGAGGAACCGTCCCGCGACCAGCTCCACCGTGGAGTCGGCGTAGGCCAGCGCCTGCTTGGCGGCCGGGACGAACCGCTCGCGAGGAACTTCCTGAACCGCCTCCTGGACGCGGACGTCCGTCACGTCGTTGGTGCGGACCTGGGACTCGACCATCGTGAGGCGTTGCGCTGCGTAATCGGGCATTTTGCGGACGATTCTCTGGAGTTGGTTGTAGCCGGCCGCCTTATACGGAGCGGTCCGCGACGCCGCAATTGCGGTTATTCGCGGGAAGTCCGATCGGATCAGCCTTGGGGTTCAGCCCACAGTCTGTATAAGCTGCAACATTTCGTCCACTTCGGGGCCAAATGCGGGACGACGATGCCGACTGGAACGAGATGCTCGCGGAGTTCCGCTCGCTTGGTGGAACGGCCGACAACATCTGCTCGAGGCAAGGACCTTTCGGACGTGGGCTGTTCCCCGTCGATCCCGGCAAGCCAATTGCCATTCGAATTCCGGACAACCTGCTCATCGGCATCGACGATTTCGTATTCGAGAACAACAAGGTCCGGATCTATCCGCTCGCAGCGGTCGGCGATCGTGAACGCGCCTTCCTGGAACGCTATCACCAGGATTTCTCCTGGGGCGAAGGCGGACGTGACGAGTCCGAACGCCTTATTCTGATGATGCAGGAATTGCCGGATGCACTGCGTGAGAGCCTCGCCACGACATTCAATCTGGACATCGCAACGACAGAGCCAAGCGACGAGGCAATCCAACGGAATTTTCTTGGCGCCCGCGTGATCGAGTACAAGAAGCGCCGCGTCGTCATGCCGATTGTCGAGTTGGCGAACCACGGACCTGTTGGGAGTTACGATCTTGCGGACGGTGTTGCCCTGCGCGGAACCTTTCAGGGCGAAGTGCTCGCACGCTACACTGCGTCGGACTCGCTCGCGGTCTTCCGGTCATGGGGTTTTGCGAGCGAAGAAGAGATCGCCCTGAGTTTGCCGATCCGCTTGCCGATCGGTCCGCGAACACTCCGGATCGACGACAGGTTCGATCTCCCGAAGGAATCGGAGCGATTGTGGGTGCCGAAAATGTCGATCGAGGGAAATGAGATTCGTTTGTCGTATCTCATGCTCGGCAACAGACGATATCCCCGCCTGTCGAAGGGAATTTTCCAGAAACTCATGCAGGAGGCCGGGGTGGAAGGCGCGGCCGAGATCTTCGATCGCCTGCTCCAGATGAACCAGCTCCGGTATCTGGAATTGCTCGGAGCCCTGGAGGACCTCGACGCGGCCATCGCACCGACCCTGCGGAAGATGGCTCGGTATCAGCTTCAGACGATGTCGTTCTGCGTGGGAACACGTCAGCTCTAGAGCGTATCGCCGGCCGATGTTGTCCCTGGAACCTGGCTTCTGCTATACGCCGCGGCCTTGGCCACGTGGCGGAGTGGTGACGCAGCGGTCTGCAAAACCGTTTACCCCGGTTCAATTCCGGGCGTGGCCTCCAATTCCCTTCCCCAAAGCGGCGAGATTCGTCTGCCGGCGTTAAGGGATTATTAACCTTAGCGTGGCACCGTCCGTCCTGTCTTCCCTTGAAGACACCCCACCATTACCCAACGCCTTGGGGCCGGGCTTATCACCCGGCCCTTTTTTCCTGATTCGGGTGCTTTGCGATTCGAGTCCTAAGTACGGGTGACCAGCCGCGATTTTCGCGGCGTGGCTCAAGTTTCGGGTAGCCTTTGGGGACATGACCCTGTAGAGAACCGCCCGCGTTCCCCGGTAGCTCAGTGGTAGAGCAACCGGCTGTTAACCGGTTGGCCGCTGGTTCGAATCCGGCCCGGGGAGCCACTTCTCAGCCCGCTAAACCTTCAGACACTGCTCCAGCGCAGCCGATAATCCCTGAAGATCGAAGGGCTTCTGAACCACCGGACGTCCGGCCCATTCCTCCGACACGCCGCTGCGGCCGTAGCCCGACGCAAACATGAACGGAATACCCGACTCCTGCAGACGCTCGGCGACCGCGTAGGCCGATTCGCCATTCAGGTTGATATCCAGGATCGCCACATGCGGGCGCTTCGTCTTCAGGAGATCGAGCGCGGCCGTCACAGCCGGGGCCAGCCAAACCTCGCGCACGCCAAGTTCGCGCAGCATGTCCTCAACCAGAAACGAGATCATCGCCTCGTCCTCGACGACGAGCACATCGGTCTGGCTGAGGTCTTTGCCGGAATCGGCCATCGACACTGCTCGGTGATATTGCAAATTCCCCATATGGGCCGCGCCGGGACTGCGCAAGTGGTCGCGCGGCCACTGTGAACAAATTCGCACCCGGGCCGTTGTCAAACCATGACCCAGCGGCGCAAGCGCAAATCCGGGACACAGCGATGGTCCGGCCGGGTCACGCGCGACAGCAATGCGCTCGACCTTGAGAATGGTGTGTTCAAGCTGAGCGATCCGAAGAAGATCGCCGCGTCGCTCAAACGGTCAGCCGAGCACAGCAAGCGCCGCAAGGCGGAACCCTATCGCTCCGCAATGTCGATGCTGACCTTCTTCATCAATCGTGCGGGGAAGAACCTGCCGGCCAAGCGCAAGAAGACGTTGCAACGGGCGAAGGTGGAGTTGAAGAAGCAGTTCCATCGGGCCTGAGCGTGCCTTGAAGGCCCCCTCGATGGTCACTAGGTTTTTTGAGCTGCCATTCCAGTCATGCCCGTATGGACATCAGGAACGACGTTATCGCCGCCATCGGCAACACACCCCTCATACGCCTTCGCCGGGCGTCGGAACTGACCGGCTGCGAGATCCTGGGCAAGGCCGAATTCCTCAACCCCGGCCAGTCGGTGAAGGACCGCGCGGCGCTGTTCATCATCAAGGATGCGCTGGTCCGTGGTGAATTGCGCGCGGGCGGCGTGGTCGTCGAGGGGACTGCGGGAAACACGGGTATCGGATTGGCCACTGTCGGCAACGCAATGGGCTTCCGTACGGTGATCGTCATTCCGAACACGCAGAGCGAAGAGAAGAAGGATGCGTTGCGTCTTCTCGGCGTGGAACTGATCGAAGTGCCGGCGGTGCCCTACAAGGACCCGAACAACTACGTGAAGATCTCCGGCCGTATCGCCGAGCAACTCGCCAAGAGCGACAAAAACGGCGCGATCTGGGCCAACCAGTTCGACAACGTTGCAAACCGCCGCGCGCATGTCGAAACGACCGGTCCCGAAATCTGGAAACAGACGGACGGCAAAGTCGATGGGTTCACCTGTGCCGTCGGCACCGGCGGCACGCTTGCCGGAGTCGCCATCGCCCTGAAGGAGCGCAACCCACACATTCGCATTGCCGCGGCCGATCCCATGGGCGCTGCGATCTATTCCTGGATCAAGACCGGCGAACTGAAGGCGCAAGGATCGTCGATCACCGAAGGTATCGGCCAGGGCCGCGTGACCGCCAATCTCGAAGGCGCACCGATCGACGATGCGTTTCAGATTCCGGATGAAGAGGCCCTGCCCATCATCTTCGATCTTCTCGAACATGAAGGCCTCTGCATGGGCGGGTCGACGGGAATCAATGTCGCCGGCGCCATCCGGCTGGCGCAGCAGATGGGGCCGGGACACACCATCGTCACCATCCTCGCCGATTATGGCAGCCGTTATCAGAGCAAGCTGTTCAATCCGGAATTCCTCCGCTCGAAAAACCTTCCCGTTCCACGCTGGCTTGCGGAGCCGCAGCCGGCAATCGATGTCCCGTTCTTGCGATGAAGTCGGATAGTCCGCTTGTTTCAACCCAATGGCTGGCGGAGCATCTTCGGGCGCCCGATGTGCGCATCGCCGATGCGTCCTGGTACCTGCCGCAGGCCGGGCGGGATGCGAAGACCGAGTATCGCTCGGCACACATCCCAGGCGCCGTTTTCTTCGATATCGACGATCTCTCCGACGAAAAATCGGACCTGCCCCACATGCTGCCCTCGCCTGCGAAATTCGCCAGCCGGATGCGCAAGCTCGGTCTCGGCCACGGCCATTTCATCGTGGTGTATGACGGTGCGGGGATTTATTCGTCGCCGCGCGCTTGGTGGATGCTGCGCGCGATGGGCCATCGCGAGGTCGCCGTGCTGGATGGTGGTCTGCCGAAATGGCGCCGTGAAGGCCGTCCGCTCGAAGATCTGGTTCCAGCGGTGCGGCCGCGGCACTTCACGCCGAAACCGGATCGCGCGCTCATCCGGGATTTTGATCACGTGCTCGCCAACCTTCAAACCCGCACCGAGCAGGTCGTCGATGCGCGCAGTCCGGCACGCTTCCGTGGCGAAGAGCCGGAGCCACGTCCCGGCGTGGTGCCCGGTCACATTCCCGGGAGTGCCAATGTTCACTACGCGGAGCTTGTGGCGCCGGACGGCACGCTGAAGCCGCCGGATCAGCTGGCACAGGTTTTTGCAAGAAGCCGCATCGACCTCGGCAAGCCCATCGTGACAAGCTGCGGATCGGGAATCACCGCGGCCATCGATTTCCTCGCGCTGACCGTGCTGGGTGCGCGCGACGTATCCCTGTACGATGGTTCGTGGGCGGAATGGGGGGCGCGCAGCGACGCGCCGAAAGAAACAGGATGAGTGTCAGACGCGTCGATCCGCCGAAGCGCATTCCGACCGTGGTCACGTTCCTGGAAATGAAAGCGCGGCCGGCTGTGATCATTCCGCAGCCGAAGGGCAAGGTCGCGATCCTTCGCGCCGAAAACCCGGCCGTGCACTTTTACCGCTACCTCTACGATACGATCGGCCACGACTATTACTGGGTCGATCGCAAGAAGCTTTCCGACGCGCAATTGGGCGCGATCATTCAGGACCCGCTGGTTGAGCTTTACGTGCTGTATGCCGATGGCAATCCGGCCGGCATGGCGGAATTGGATTTCCGCCGCGAAGACATCGGCCAGCTTGCCTATTTCGGATTGCTGCCGGAATTCGTCGGGCGCGGGCTCGGCTTCTTCTTCCTGCATCAGGCCGACCTTCTGGCGTGGTCGAAGCCCATCACCAAGCTGCTGGTGAACACCTGCACGCTCGACCACCCGCGCGCCCTGCCGATGTATCAGCGCGCCGGCTACGTGGCCTATGCGCGGGAAGAGCGCTACATCGAGCTTCCGTAGACGGACGATTATGACGCGCTCAAATCGGCGCGAACGCCCGTTTCCTTCCTGCCGCGAAACGGGCAGACTGCCGGCCACAAGATAACAAAGGGAGTTCAGGGGGATGGCCGTTTCTGCTCAGACGAAGGATACGACGCCGCAAATGTTCGGCCACCCACGCGGCCTGACCTATCTTTTCGCAACCGAGATGTGGGAGCGCTTCGCCTATTACGGCATGCGCGCCATCCTCATTCTTTACCTGGTGAATTTCTTGCTGTTGCCTGGCCATGCAGAGCATGTCGCCGGATATTTCGGAATCAAACATGGTTTCGAATGGCTTGGAGCTGCATTTTCATATTTCGGTGCGTGGGTTTGGCACGCAGTCGCTAACGGTCCGTCGCCGGTATTCCACATCGAGGAATTAGCGATACAACCGTTTTCGTCTCTGATTTACGGCACGTACACCGCCTTTGTTTATCTGACGCCTTTTTTTGGCGGCATCATCGCCGACAATTGGCTTGGGCAAAGATATAGCGTGATTGTAGGTGGCGTGTTGATGGCACTCGCCGAGTTCATACTGATGGTGCCAGCACTTTTTTTTGTTGGATTGCTGCTCCTGATCATCGGCAACGGCTTCTTCAAGCCGAACATCTCCACACAGGTCGGCAATCTATATCCCGCCGGCGACAGTCGCATCGATCGCGCCTTTTCGATCTTCTACGTCGGCATCAACGTTGGCGCGTTCCTCTCGCCGATCATCTGCGGTTCGCTGCTCGGCGAGCCCTATGGATATCACTGGGGCTTCTTCGCCGCCGGCGTCGGCATGATCCTCGGCCTGCTCATTTACATGAATGCGCTGCGCACGCTGCCACCGGACAGGATCGCACGGCTCAAGTCCAAGACGACTGAAAGCAAGCCGCTTACGGGACAGGATTGGAAGGCGGTGTTTGCAATCGTCCTGCTCTGCATCCCGGTCACATTCTTCTGGGCGACCTACGAGCAGCAGGGCAACACGATGAATCTGTGGGCGCAGGACTTCACGGATCGGCGCCTGATTCCGGGACTGATCAACTGGGATATCCCGGTCACGCTGTTCCAGGCATTCAATCCGGCCATGATCGTGCTGTTTACGCCGCTGGTGGTCTGGTTCTGGGGCCGCCAGTCGAAGAAGAAATCAGAGCCCACGACCGTTACGAAAATGGCCCTCGGCCTGTTCATGCTCGCCGTTTCGTACGCCATCATGGCGCTTGCGGCATATGTGACGCCGGCCGGGCACACGACGAGCTGGCTCTGGCTGTTCGCCTTCTATGCGGTGATCACCATGGGCGAGCTTTATCTGTCGCCGATCGGCCTGGCGCTTGTTGCCCGCGTCGCGCCGGCGAAAATCCTGTCGGCGATGATGGGTCTGTGGTTCATCACAAGCTTCACCGGCAATCTGCTGCAAGGCTACATCGGCACCTATTTCACCAAGCTCGACAAGCCGCACTTCTTCCTCCTCTGTGCGGGGCTCGGGGCGGCGGCCGGCGTCGTGACGTGGATTTTCAACTTCCCGCTCAAGCCGATCCTCGAGATGAGGCCCGTGACCAATCTGGAGGTCGCCGAGCCTCAGGCAGAGCCGCATATGGAGCCGCGCCCCGCCGGGTGATATTCAACACAGGTTGTGACGAACGAGAGCGACCTGAAGAAAGACACGCTTGCGACCCATGAAGGCCGCATGAGCGCGGAGCATTTCGGCGCGGTCAACACGCCGGTGTACCGCGCCTCCACAATTCTCTATCGCGATCTCGCCTCGCTGGAAGCCGGTGACGTTCCCTACATCTACGGACGGCGTGGGACGCCATCGTCCGCCAGTCTCGAAGCGGCAGTGACGGCGCTCGAAGGCGGCGCGCGAACGGTTGTGTGTCCGTCGGGGCTGAATGCCATTGCGCTAGCCATCCTTTCCGTCTGCGGCGCCGGCGATCATCTCCTGATGGTCGATTCCTGTTACGCGCCCACGCGCCACCTCTGCGACAAGACTTTGTCGCGCTTCGGCATCGAGACGACCTACTACGATCCGCTGATTGGCGGCGGCATCGCCGCGCTGTTCAGGCCGAACACGAAGGCGGTGTTCTGCGAAAGCCCCGGCTCGCTCACTTTTGAGGTGCAGGACGTTCCCGCCATCGCAGCCGCCGCGCATGCGCATCGCGCGTCCGTGCTGCTCGACAACACCTGGGCGACACCGCTTTATTTCGACGCGTTCGCGCATGGTGCCGACCTGTCGATCCAGGCGGCGACGAAATACGTCGGCGGCCATGCCGACGTGATGATCGGTTACGTCTGTGCGAACGAGAGTCACGCGGCGCGAATGGCGCAGACCCACGATCATCTTGGACTCTACGCAAGCGGCGACGATTGTTTCCTGGCCCTGCGTGGCTTGCGCACGATGGCCGTGCGCCTGGCCCGCCATCAGGAAACGGCGCTCAAGCTGACGCGATGGCTGGCAACGCGGCCGGAAGTGTTGCGCGTGCTCTACCCCGCGCTGGAGAACGATCCCGGCTATGCGATCTGGAAGCGCGACTTCACGGGCGCCACCGGACTGTTCGGTGTCGTTCTCAAGCCCATTCCACACAAGGCGCTGGCCGCCTTCTTCGACAGCCTCAGCCTGTTCGGCATGGGATTTTCCTGGGGTGGGTACGAGAGTCTGATCGTCCCTGCCAAGCTTCACCGCACCGCCAAACCCTTTGCGGCGGATGGCCCGGTCATCCGCATCCACGCCGGTCTTGAAGATGCCGGCGACCTTATCTCCGATCTGGAAAGCGGTTTCGCCCAAATGAAGGCCGCGCTGTGAGCGAAACGCTTGCCCATTCGGATTTTCTCGCCGCGGTTCAGTTCAACGCAGACGGCCTGGTACCTGCCATCGCGCAGGATCACAAATCCGGCGCCGTGCTCATGCTGGCGTGGATGAATCTTGAAGCGCTCGAACGCACGCTTGAGACCGGCGACGTCACCTACTGGTCGCGCTCGCGAAAGTCGCTGTGGCGCAAAGGCGAGACCTCAGGTCACACGCAAAAGCTGATCGAAGCCTGGCTCGATTGCGACGGCGATGCGCTGCTGCTCAAGGTCGAGCAGACCGGGCCCGCTTGTCATACCGGCTCTCCGGTATGTTTTTTCCGTCGATATTCACGTTGATGATCAGCTTGCCGTTGCGCTCGCGCGGATCGAGATTCATCGGCCAGGCGTGAATGAAGACCACCACAAAAACGCCCGCCAGCGCACCCATCAGAATGCCGAGCGGATAATTGTTGTCGACGATCAGCAGGCTTGCGAAGGCTCCGGCCAGCGCGGCAAGGATCAGCGTCCCTCGATGGCCGCGCATCCATTCTCTGCGTCGCATGGGCACCCCCATCTCTGCTGCTATTCAAATATAGCGCGAAGATGCGCGTTCAAGAACTTGGTCGTCGGATCCAATTTGCGCCGCAGTGCCCGAAAAGCGCCATATTGCGGGAAAAGCGATTCCAGTTCGGCGGCGCTGCGTGTGTGACGTTTTCCCCAATGCGGCCTGCCTTCGTAGCGGCGGAAGATGGCCTCGCAGGTTTCGAACAGCGGGCGGGTATCGACACGGCGATATTGATGGACCGCGATGGTGGCGCTGTCGCGCTGGTAGAACGGGCTCATCCACACATCGTCCGCCGCGACCGTGCGGTATTCGATCGGGAATCCCGTATTGATCCTGCGCCCGCGAATCGCGGCAACAATCTCCTTCAGGCAATCGGGGCCCTTCTCGCGCGGCACGGCATATTCCATTTCGTTGAAACGAACGGTGCGCGGACTCGGGAAGGCTTCATGGCTCCAGCGCACGCGTCCGGTTCCCGGCATGAGCTGCGAAAACAGCCGGTGCGCCGGCTTCAGCAGGAACGGCGCGAACGGCAGCACTTCGTTGATCAGGGCGAAGGTCTGCTGGTCGGCGCTGCCCTTGTCGCCGCGCTCGCGCATGGCTTCGGCGCTGCGCGGTTCGGGTGCTGCGTCGTTCGTCTCATTGAGCGACTTGCACACCGCACGATCGGAATAGGGAAACCAGAAGAATTCGAAATGCCGGTTGTTGGCGACCAGGCTGTCGAGTCGCCCGAACAGGTCGTCGATCGGCAGCAGGAAGTCCTTCTCGATGAGCTTGTAGGCCGGCCGCGCATGCATCGCGATCTCGGTCATCACGCCGAGGGTGCCAAGCGAGCATCGCCCGGCCTCGAACACGTCCGCATTTTCCGAAGGCGAACATTCCAGCACGAGCCCGTCGGCGAGGATGAGACGGAAGCCAGCGACCTCGGCGGAAAAGCTCTTCAGCGTCGCACCGGTGCCGTGGGTGCCCGTGCCGACAACGCCGCCCAAGGTCTGGCGATCGATATCGCCCATGTTCTTGAGGCCAAGCCCCTGCCCGTGAAGTTCCGGGCCGACCGCCCACAGCGGAGTCGCGGCGCCGAAGCGTGCCGTTTGTCGCTCGCGATCGGCTGACTTCAATCCGGTGAAGGCAGCGAGGTCGATCAGCGTGTCATCCGTGCCCGCGACCGGCGTGAAGGAATGTCCGGTGCCCGGCGCGCGAACGCCACCGTCTGCATTGCGAATGGCGGCAGCGAGCTCGACTTCGTCCTTGGGGGCGATCACGCGCTTGGGTTTGCAGGTGACGCCCCCGGACCAGTTGCTCCACTTCCCGCCGACAAGCCGCATCGCGCGATCCCTGATGAATCAGGCGCGCGGTTTTAGCGAAGGATGAGCCGCCGTCAATTCGGCGTCTTATGACGCGTCGGCCGGCTGTGTTTGGTGCTTGAAGGGAGCGACGAGGCCGCGGCGCCAGCCAATGGGCTCAGGCGCTTCGGCTCACCTGTTGCCGTGGCTGCGGCCGATGCGGCGATTTGTGCATCCTCAGGCGGCAACGGCTGATCGGGATGGGCAGCACGATAGCTGACATCGGCGGTGGAGGGGCGTCCCGCATCATCGGCAAGGGCAGCAGAACATCCCAGCGCAAGGGCAGCAGAACATCCCAGCAAGGAAGCCAGCAGAACGAGGCGGAGAAAATGCATGATAAATTCGTGCCAAGCGTCGGAAACAAAACGGCCCGGAACGCCGCGGGTTTCATGTTTCGGGTCTCACTGAACGACTGGCTTACAGATTGGCAATCACCTGTTGCAGCAGGTCTACGGTTCATCTTCGGTTCAGGAAGTCCGCCACACTCTTGCCGCAAGCTCGCCACCCCCATCGGCGAGAAGCGTTACCCCTTTGAAACGAGGAACGTGTGATCATGCGTAAATTTCAGACGACCATTTTGGCGGGGACGTCGCTGCTGTTGCTTGCAGCCTGCGCGACCACGCCGACGGGCCCGATGATTCCTGTCGCGCCCGGCCCCAATAAATCCGCCGATGCGTTTGCCGCCGACGATGCGGCCTGTCGGCAATTCGCGGCGAACAGTGTCCAGGGACATGTGCAGGGGGCGAACAATCACCAAGTCGTCAACGGCGTCCTCGGCGCAGCACTCGGTGCCGGGATCGGTGCGGCCGTGGCCCACACGCCAGCGACAGGTGCCGCCATCGGCGCGGGCGCCGGAGGACTGCTCGGCACCGCGGCTAGTGCCGGCTGGGACCAGGGAGCGATCCAGCGCCACTACGACATGGCCTATGCCGGATGCATGAGCTCGCGCGGCAATCAGGTCGCCGGCGGTCCGCCGATGCGTCCGCATCATCCACGCTGGTACTATCGCCACGGCTATGCGCCGCCGCCGCCTCCGGGCTATGGGCCGGGCTACGATCAGCCGCCGCCACCGCCACCGAACGACGGCGACGATCAGGGCCCGCCTCCCCCGCCGCCTTCGGGAAATTGAGGGTCACAAAGACAAACGCCGGTGCTCTCACAGCACCGGCGTTTTTCATTTGGCGGTCCCGGCAGGATTCGAACCTGCAACCTTCTGGTTCGAAGCCAGATGCTCTATCCGTTGCGCTACGGAACCTCATGGGCAGAATACATCCATCGCAACCGACTGCCACCCTATTGCGTGCGCGTTCGGTCCTCTTACATGTTCTGGTATGGCAGGGACGTACCAAGCGAAAGCCGCTGAGAAGTCGTCGTTTTTGCATCTGGTCTATCTGGTGGCGATCACCATCAAGGGCATCGATGGTCTGATCGAGACGATCGCCGGCCTGATCGTCGCCATCGTCGGGTCGGAGCAGCTTTACATCCTCGCCCTTCGACTGACGGCACCCGAGATCGAGATCAACCCGGCGAGCCAGACGGCACATCTGGTCCGCCATGCCGCCGACAAGCTGGCCGATGCGCCGAGCGATTTCGTCGTCATCTATCTGATCGCTCACGGCGTGATTAAGCTGGCGCTCGCCATCAACCTGATGATCGAGAAGGCCTGGGTGTTTCCCGTGGCAAGCGTGCTGCTGACCGGCTTCATCCTCTACATGAGCCATCGGCTGACAATGCTTTGGTCGCCCTGGCTTTTCGCCTTCCTCCTCTTCGATACGGTCACGTTGGCGCTGGTGCTGAACGAGTGGCGGACTCATCGCGCGCGCCACGCCTGACCGTCGCTGTCGCGAGCGAAGGCTGGCGGCCCCGGCAGGAATCGAACCTGCAACCCGCAGCTTAGAAGGCTGTTGCTCTATCCATTGAGCTACGGGGCCGCGTTCCGCGGCCGGAAGTCAGAAATCTGAAGTCAGAAATCGGAACCCGGCCTGGTGCATTCTATAGCCTACTTCTGATTTCCGGCTTCTGACTTCCGATTTCCGGGTCCCAAGGACTCTAGTGCGTCCAGGGGACCTTACGGTCGAAGCGGAAATTATCCGAATACGCCTTGGGCTTCACGGCCGTCGGGTGCGGCTCGAACACCTGATAGGGAATGCCATGCTTCTCGGCATAGGCAACCGCCTGCTCCGACGTCTCGAACTCGAGCAGGACCTGGCTTCTCATGTCGTCAGAACCGGCCCAGCCCATCAGCGGATCGGGTTCGGTCGGCTTCTCGGGCTCGTATTCGAGCACCCAGACCTTGGTGTTGCCGCGTCCCGACTGCATCGCATTCTTCGCCGGACGATAGATTCGCGCGCGCATGACTTCTCCATCAAGACCGCCACCGGCTCCCAGCCATGGCCCGCGAGGGCGAAGGATGGTCGGGGCGGCGTGATTTGAACACGCGACCCTCTGCTCCCAAAGCAGATGCGCTACCAGACTGCGCTACGCCCCGGTTTCACCGGCGGGCCCGTCCCTTACACGGTTGGCCGCGCCCCTTCAACCGGACCGCCCTTGGCCCCATGATCGGGTCGCTTTCGGGGAAACGAATCGATGTCGCACGACCTGATCCTGCTGCCGATGGGAGCATTGGCGCTGCTGACCTTTCTCGTTCTGCTCTTCGTGCCCGTTCGCCGGTTCCGCGCCGCGTTTGCGGGCCAGGTGGGCGCGGGCGATTTCCGCTATGGCGAATCGTCTCGCGTTCCGGGAGAGGTTTCGATTCCGAACCGGAACTATATGAACCTGCTCGAGCTGCCCGTGCTTTTCTATGTCGTATGCGTGCTGAACTACATCACCAGCCCGACGGTGATCGGGCTAACGCTCGCGCTTGCCTGGGCCTATGTCGGCTTGCGTGTGATGCACAGCCTGATCCATCTCACTTACAACAATGTGATGCATCGTCTGGCCGCGTTTGCGGCCAGCAATTTCGTCCTGATGGCCATGTGGATTGTGTTCTTCGCAAGCCGGCTGCCCGGTTCGGCCTAAGCTGTTGTTCCCTGCCCTGACGGCGGTTAGCATTGCCTCCCCGAGAATTGGAGACGCTGATGGCATTGCGAAAGTACATCATCGAACGCGATATCCCCGCGGTTGGCACCTTTGAGCGCGAGCAGCTGAAGGGCGCCGCTGCCCAATCGAACAAGGTGCTGCGCGAGCTCGGGCCCGACATCCAGTGGGTCGAAAGCTACGTGGCGGAGAACAAGACCTTCTGCGTCTACCTTGCGAAGGACGAGGACATCATCCGGAAGCATGCGCAGATCAGCGGCTTTCCGGCCAACAAGATCACCGAAGTCCGCAAGATGATCGATCCCACGACCGAGCGGGCATGACGGATACGCTGCCGGATCCTTCGCGCTTCGTGGTGCTGATTTCGCACGAGCGATCCGGCAGCCATTTCCTCACCGATCTGCTGGTCTCAACCGGACAGGTCCGGTCGTTCGACGAGGTCTGCAATTTCAACGCCATCAATCCGGACAGGGCGCCGGCGTCGTTCTACCGCTTCCGCAAAGAGGCGAGCGCGACCGATCCGGACATCCTGTTGCGGCCGGATTGGCAATCCATGGGCCGGTTCATGGAGGCGTATTTCTCGTACCTTGCGACACTCGCCCCGCACAAACACTGTCTGCTCGACATCAAATGGGGCCATGTCCACAATTTCGAGCAAGGCTGGTGGACACCGGAGCGACGGCCCTTCCTGTTCGGCTGGCTCGAACGCAACAGCATTCCGGTGATCAATCTCGCGCGGCGCGATTCTCTGGCCGCGACGGTGTCCAACCTTGTCGCGCAGGAGCGCCAGGTCTGGCACAAGAAGGAAGGCGAGGTGCAGCCTGCTGCGCCGGTGACCATCGATGTGCGCAAGGCCGTGGACCACGCGCTGCTGATGGAGCGCGAACGGGAGATGGTGGCCGCGTGGGTTTCCACCAACAATTGCTTCAACGTCGCTTATGAGGACATCGCCGGTGACGACGGAGCACGCCAGGCGATCATGACCCGCCTGTGCCAATTCCTGAAGATCGATCCGCCGGCGGAATTCAAGTCGGAGCGCGCCAAGCTGATGCGATCGATCAAGGCGGCCGTCGCCAACTATGCCGAATTGCGCGAACGCGTGGCGCTCGAAGGCGGCGGCAAGCTGGTGCTGGCGGACTAGCCTTCGATCTTCGAGAAATCCGCCACCAGATGCAGCGTGGCGCGCAGGCGCGAGAGCAGCAGAAGACGGTTCTTGCGCAGCTCGGGATCCTTGTCGTTCACGGTGACCTTGTCGAAGAAGGCATCGACCGGCTTGCGCAGGCGCGCCATCACGCCCATGGCGGGGGCGAAGCGCTCGCGCTCCACTTCGGCGCGGATCAGTTCGGACGCCGTGGCGAGTTCCACGAACAGCGCCTTCTCTTCCGGGGCGGTGAGCAATTCGGGATCGGGATCGCCGTCGTAGCTGGTCTTGTCGCGCTTCTCTTCGTCGCGAAGGATGTTGGCGGCGCGGCGATAGGCCACGAGCAGGTTGGCGCCGTCATCGGTTTTCAGAAATGCCTGCAGCGCCTCGACGCGAGCCACCAGCCGCACCAGATCGTCTTCGTTGCCGAGGCTGAACACCGCATCGATGAGATCGTGCCGCGTCCCCTTTTCGCGCAGCGCGACGTCGAGCCGATCCACGAAGTAACCTAGCAATTGACTTGCGACTTGCTGGGGATTCGGGATTGTCGCGTACGGTGTTGGCCCGCCGACCTCAGGGTAAGGCAGCTGCACGGTTGATATTGTGAGAAACTGCGTCGGCAACATTTGGGTTATCGAAGTTATGGCCTCAGCGGGTTTGGCTGGTTTTCCGACATCGATGTTCCAGAACTGAACATGCTTACCCGCGTCCCGAGCGGTCTTTAGAGTGATGTCGAGAGCAGCAGTGGTCACCTGATTGTTCGACACTCGCACGTCGTTCTCGGCCCGAATTCGAATGTCACCGAGCGCTGCACGCCTAAGTGCGAATGGATCTGTCGAACCGGTCGGGCGCTCGCCGATCGCAAAAAAACCGACTAGAGAGTCTATCTTGTCGGCGAGCGCGACCGCGACCGTAGGTGGGTCAGTCGGAACCGCATCGTTGGGGCCGAGGGGTTTGTAGTGATCGCGGATGGCATCGGCGACATCGGCGTCTTCGCCGCCGTGCAGCGCGTAGTAGCGCCCCATCACGCCTTGCAGTTCAGGAAATTCGCCGACCACGCCCGTCGTGAGATCGGCCTTGCACAGCCTCGCCGCCCGCCGCGCCTTCGTCACGTCGGCGCCGATCTTGCCGGCAATCTCGCCCGCCAGCGCTTCGATGCGCTCGACCCGCTCGTATTGCGTTCCGAGCTTGGCATGGAAGACGATGTTCTTGAGATCGTCGACGCGTGACTCCAGGGTGCGCTTGCGGTCCTGATCCCAGAAGAATTTGGCGTCGGAGAGCCGCGCGCGCAGCACGCGCTCGTTGCCGGCGACAATTTCCTTGCCGCCATCCGCCGCGATCATGTTGGCGACAACGGCAAACCTGTTCGCCAGTTTGCCAGCCTTGGAATCCCGTAGTGCGAAATACTTTTGATGCGTGCGCATGGAGGTCTGCAGGATTTCGGGCGGCAGCTCCATGAATGCGTCTTCGATCTTGCCGATTAGCACGACAGGCCATTCGGCAAGACCGGCCACTTCCTCCAGCAGGCCGGCATCGTCGACCAGCTCAAGGCCAAGCGCGAACGCCTTCTGCTTAGCTTCGTGGAGGATGATCTCCTTGCGCTCGGCCGCATCGATAATCACGTGGGCCGCGCGCAGCTTCTTCTCGTAGTCCTCGAAGTGGCGCACTTCGATCCGGCCATCCGACAGGAACCGGTGGCCCGCCGTCGTGCTGCCGCTCTTCACGCCGGCGAATTCGAACGGCACCACCTCGCCATCGAACATGCACACGATGCTGTGCAGCGGCCGCACCCAGCGCACGGCGCTGCCGGGGAAGCGCATGGATTTCGGCCATGGCAGTTTGGCGAACGCGTCGGGTAGAATTTCTGCCAGCACATCGGCCGTGTCGCGGCCCTTGCGATCGATCACGCCGAGATAGACATCGCCTTTCGGAGTCTTCTCGATCTTGAGCTGCGCTTTCGTCAGCCCCGTCTTGCGCAGGAAACCCTCGAGCGCGGCCTGCGGCGCATCCACCTTCGGGCCTTTCAGCTCTTCCTTCACGTCGGGCTGCTTGCCCGGCAGGCCTTCGATGGCGAGTGTCAGCCGCCGCGGTCCGGCGAACGCCTTGATGCCTTCGAACATCAGCCCGCGATCCGACAGCGCGCCGACTACCAGCCGCTCGAGATCCTTTGCCGCCTGCCCCTGCATGCGCGCCGGGATTTCTTCGGAGAACAGTTCGAGCAGAAGATCAGGCATGGATGCTCCATTCGTCCCTGCACGGAGCATCGCAACTATTCATCCCCCTCCCCTTGCGGGAGGGGGCAATTCGAACGCGCGCAGCGCGTGAGAATTGGGGGAGGGGTGATGCTGTGAGCACCCCCTCCCCCAAATTGCTTTCGCTGCGCTCAAGCAATTTTCCCCCTCCCGCAGGGGGAGGGGGGAAATGAGGCGCGAGCGTGATCTGGATCGTGCCCATCACCCGAACCTCGGCTGATATTCGCCCATCGGCGACTCAAGCCATGCGTCGCAGCAGGCCTTGGCCAGCGCCCGCACGCGCGCGATGTAGGCGGCCCGCTCCGTCACGGAAATCACGCCGCGCGCATCCAGCAGATTGAAGCAGTGGCTCGCCTTGATGCACTGATCGTAGGCCGGCAGCGCCAGCTTCTCGCCGGTTAGCAGGTCCTGGCACTGCTTCTCGGCATCCTTGAAATGCTGGAACAGCATGTCCGTGTCGGCGCGCTCGAAATCGAAAGCGGAGAATTCGCGTTCGCTCTGATGGAACACTTCGCCGTAGCGGAACTGATCGTTGAACTGAAGGTCGTAGACGAACTCCACGCCCTGCACATACATGGCGAGACGCTCGAGTCCGTAGGTGATCTCGGCTGACACCGGATCGCAATCAATGCCGCCCACCTGCTGGAAATAGGTGAACTGGGTGATCTCCATCCCGTCGCACCACACTTCCCAGCCCAGCCCCCATGCGCCGAGCGTGGGGCTTTCCCAATCGTCTTCCACGAACCGGATGTCGTGCAGCTTGGGATCGAGGCCGATGGCGCGCACGCTGTCGAGATAGAGATCGAGAACGTTCGCGGGCGCCGGCTTCAGGATCACCTGGTACTGGTAGTAGTGCTGCAGCCGGTTCGGGTTCTCGCCGTAGCGTCCGTCCTTCGGCCGGCGGCACGGCTGCACATAGGCCGCGCGCCACGGACGCGGTCCCAGCGAGCGCAAGGTGGTGGCCGGATGAAACGTGCCGGCGCCCATCTCCACATCGTAGGGCTGCAGGATCAGGCAGCCGTGCTTCGCCCAGAAATTCTGGAGCGTGAGGATCAGGTCCTGGAATGTGCGCGGCTTGTCCACGACTCGTGCTGGCGCGGGCGTTTCGAGGGCCGGAACCTATAGACCGAGCCACCGGCAAACAAGTTCTCACCGCCCCTGCATTTCTATAAGCTTGGACACGGAGGGGCGGTTAGATGCTTAAATTACTTCCCGTCTTTTGGTTGTTGTTGGCTGTCGCTGCTGCTGCCGATTCGCCGAAGAAAAGCGAGCCACCAAAAGACCCTGACATCGGTGATCGGATCGTCCAAGCCGCTGCCTACGACGGCAAGCTTTGGCTACTTGGAGCACCGGTCTCGAAGCACGACGCCTTTGGTTCACTGGTCAGCATTGATTTGGCAACCGGCGCGCGGACGCTTCAGGACAAGGCTGAGACCATCGCGATTTATCGTGGACCCGACGACCTGTGGATCTTGCGCGGTGAAAAAGACTCAAGTGGGGAGCTCATCGTTTCGAGATGGAAGGACGGAAAGCTCTCGAAGTTCGCCAGTCTCTCGCTCAAAAAGGGTGATGCACCGATCGCGATAAGCCAAGCCGGAAGCTCGCCCCTCGTCATGACTTCGAGCTGGCTGAACATATGGTCGTCCACAAGCGGAGACTGGAAGAAAGTCGTCCTTCTTAATTCCAAGGACGCTTGGGGTGTTTCAGTGACGGCCGCATCGCGGGATGGAAAATCACTCTATGTCGGCTTCGACCGGGGTGAATGGGGCGGTGGCATGATCCGCATCGACCTCGCGACAGGCGCAAGAACGGCAATCGAGAAGCGAGGCGTCGGGCTTTGTGAGGGCGACCTGAACAGCGATTGCGATCCGGTCACAGGACTAATTCCTGACCCGGGACAAGACAACTGTGTGATCGCTTCCGCCGGGTTGTCGCATTTCTCCACATGGGGACGAGTTCTCAGGGTCTGCGGTGACGAAGTGAGTGTCATCTACAAAGATGAGCATATCGAACACTATCCAGGCGGCGACTTCCCCGTCAGCGTCCCATTTTTTGCGCTTGCGCCGTCGCCCAAGGGCTTTTGGACTGTTAGCTACGACAAGATTTACCGTTTCGAGAACGACCGGCTTGCGCAGAGCTTTGACTTTCCCAAACTGGAGTCGATGAACGGCATTTGGCTCTCGCGGGCCGTTCCCGGATTGGCAGTGATCCGAACGGATGTGAATTGGGGAATGTCACTGAGCGGGTACACACCATTCGTTGTTTCAACAGAGTAACTGTTGGGCGCGAAACGTCGGTTGCCACGAAGGCGGCTAACACTGCGACAAATTCATACATCTAGATCGCTTCAGTTGTTCGATATCGCGCTTGCAAGACGGGCTCGTCCGCGCCCTAATTTGCGGAAGAACAATCGCAAGGGGGGACTTCACCATGGACGATTTCGCAAACACTCCGGACCGCCGTGGTGTCCTGAAAGGTGCTGCGGCAACGGCGGCGCTCATCGCTGTCAGCGGCGCGGCGTCGGCTGCAGAGGAACTCGGCGACGTGCGCAAGGCGATCGGCGATGCGCATGCGGCATCGGTGAAGCGCCTGCAGGACTGGATCGCCCTTCCCTCCATCGCGGCCGAGCGACGCAACACGCAGGAAGGTGCCGCCTACATGAAGCAGCTGGTGCTCGACGCCGGCTTCCAGAAGGCCGAAGTGGTACAGACCTCGGGCTGCCCCGGCGTCTACGCCACGATGGACAATGGCGCGCCGAAGACACTCGCGCTCTACTTCATGTACGACGTGAAGCAGTTCGACCCGAAGGAATGGTCGTCGCCGCCGCTGGAAGGCCGCCTCGTCGACAAGGCGGGCTTTGGCAAGATCATGGTCGGCCGCGGCGCCACCAACCAGAAGGGCCCGGAAGCGACCTTCCTCGCAGCACTTCATGCGCTGAAGGCAACCGGCCGCAAGCCGCCCGTCAACTTCGTGTTCGTCGCCGAGGGTGAGGAAGAGATCGGCTCGCCGCACTTCACGGAAGTTGCGCATCGCCCCGACATTCTGGCGGCAATGAAGAAGACGGTCGGCGTGTTCATGCCGTCGAACAGCCAGAGCCCCAATGGCAGCGTGGATATCACGCTGGGCTCGAAGGGCATCGCCGAGCTGGAGCTGGTGTCGAGCGGCGCGCATTGGGGCCGCGGGCCGACGCAGGATATCCATTCGAGCCTCAAGGCCGCGGTCGACAGTCCGGCATGGCATCTGGTGGCGGCACTCAGCACGCTGGTCTCGCCGGATGGCAACACGATCAAGGTGGATGGCTGGTACGACAATGTCCTGCCGCTGACGCAGCACCAGAAGGACATCATCGCGGCCACCGCGAAGGCCACGCCGGAAGCGGATGTGATGAAACAACTCCACATCTCGCACTGGATCGATGACCTGCCCTACGAGCAGGCAATGGAGCGGCTGGCCTCGCAGCCGACGATCAATATCGAAGGCTTGGTCGGCGGGTATACGGGACCCGGCGGCAAGACGATCCTGCCCGGCCGCGCGGTCGCGAAAATCGACTGCCGTCTCGTGCCGAACATGACGCGCGCGGAAGCGGAAGCGAAACTCAAGGCCTATCTCGCCAAGAAGGGTTTTCCCGATATCGAGGTGAACGTCACCGGCGGCTACGATCCGACCGAGACGGACGAGAAGAGCGCGCTCATCCAGGCGGAAGTCGCGGCCTATACCAAGCTCGGCTATCCGCCGACGATGACACCGCGCAACGCCGGTTCGTGGCCGGGCGTGGTGTTCACGGGCGCGCCGCTCAAGCTGGCAGCCGGACATTTCGGCATGGGCTACGGCACGGGAGCGCATGCGCCGGACGAGTTCTTCCTCGTCGAGAGCACGAACCCGAAGCTGTTCGGCATGGACGACGCCGCGATGTCGTATGTCCATTTCCTGAACCAGGTCGCCGCGATCGCCTGATCAGCGGTCCAATTGTTCCGCGGTTGATGGGCGCGTGAGAAAGAAGATCAGGAGACCCGCGGCGACAACGCCGACGCCTCCCTCGATGACATGACCCGTCATAAGCTGGATAAAGTCGCCCAGGCCATTGGCGCCAAAGATCGCGATGGCCAACCAGCGCGCCCAATGCTTGCGCGTGGCGCAGCCGTAACTTGCGAATGCCATCGCAACTGCGAGGCCCAGAAAGAACGGCCCCAACAGGGACCGATGCGCCATCAGGATGGGTTCGCGGTCCGGCTTCAATCGCCACATGACATCGAACGCGGTGCCGGGGTGAACGAGCGCCACGCCGACTGAAACAAGAATGATCGTGGCGACCGCGAAGAACACCGTTAGCAGGGTAATGCCCGCGCGAGTCATCGCGCCGGCACCAGGTCGAGCGGGGCACCGGCGCGCAGGATGGCGTCGGCCTCTTGCGTGGGCCGGCCGTCCGTTTCATGCAGGACGAGCCCCGCCAGCAGGCGAAGCGGAGTTCGCGCGGTCTTGCGCATTTGCAGGATGACGCGCTTGGCCGGTTCGCCCTGTTTCGGCCACAGCGGAAAGATCGACAGGCCTTGGCTGCCGAGCGCGTCCATCGCCTCGCCCAAACGGTCGGCGCGCAGGATCGCGGTGAAGGTGCCGTTCGAAACCGTGCGCTTCAGTCCGATGTTCATCCAATCTCTCAAGTCCCCTGCATGGGTTGCGCGGGCACGGCCCTCATCGGGAGAGCGCTCACCGTCATCGCCATGGAACGGAGGATTGCAGAACACGTGATCGAATTCGCGGCGCAGCCCACCGGGCAAATCGGCGATGTCCGCTGCAACAAACCGAACGCGATCCGCCAAACGATTGCCAGCGGAATTTTCGTTGCCCAGCTGCACCAGGACCGGATCGATCTCGGCTCCGGTCACATCGCATGCGGACACACGCGAGGCGAGGCACAGGCTTGCCACGCCTGCGCCCGAACCCAATTCCAGAACGCGGTGCCCGGCTTGCGCCGGAACGGCCGCGGCCAGCATCACCGCGTCCAGGCCGGAGCGGAATCCGCGCTCCGGCTGCCGCACCAAAATGCGACGGCCAAGGAATTCGTCGGCGTTGACGGCCATTAACCCCAATCCGCCGGCGCGGCTGCGAAAGCGTCCGCCAGCAGTGCCTTGGCCTCCGCCTCGTCCTCCGGCGCCACCATCAAGCGGCGCGGCAAAATGACCATGCTCCCGTCCATGACGCTCATGTGATCGTCGAAAACGACCGATGCGATTCCGGCATCCTTCAGAACAACTTCCGCGAAGCTGAGCTCGACGGGATTGTTGCTTTTCAGCACTTCGCGCATTCGACCTCTGCGAGGCTTGGGCAACAGCCCGTTTGCAGATTGTTATTGTTCTGGCCCACCCCTAATCTTGCAGCAGGCCGGGTTCCCGGCAAGAAGAGCGCCGCATGCAGACTGCCGAAGCAAGAACGCTGGAGAGGCCAAGTCCTGTGGACTGGCTGCACGGGCTCGTCGCGTCCGACATGGCGGCCGTAGACCGGATCATCCATGAGCGCCTGTCGAGCGCGGTCCCCCTGATCCCCGATCTTGCCACGCATCTGATCGATTC